>Ga0123341_1000013_pt1 | contig 97696 bp, 91 predicted proteins | sample Turbeapinknodule_FD_89959 | JGI IMG/M metagenome (GOLD analysis project Ga0123341, IMG submission 89959) | Root nodule microbial communities of legume samples collected from Mexico - Turtle bean Mexico pink nodule | ecosystem: Host-associated > Plants > Roots > Nodule | place: Mexico: Nepantla...
ACTGGGCCGGCCCAGTCCCCAAGGATGGGGACGGGTTTGCCGAGCAGCGCGGCAACCGGGACTGAGCTGGTCAGCGCCAGCGGAACGGCGGTGATTAGGGTGATCTGGATGCTGCCGGGGAAAATGTTGAGCGGGTAGCGCATCAGCTCCCAGAAACCGAAGAAGATCGAGAACAAGTGATTGGAGCGAACCCAGATCAGCGCCGTGGCGCCGATCATCGTGATCAGCGCGGCGGTCAGCAACGCCGCGCTGATGAGCGTGGCAAGGAGGAATGACACGGACCAGACCGACCAGGCGAAGTCGACGGATAGGATGGCCCAGCCCATCAGCGCCACCGCGAGGATGACGTGGCCGGTATAGCTGATGTTGAGGCCGGAAAAGATCAGATAGACCCAGGGGCTGAATGGCTTGACCAACAGCGTATCAAAGGTCCCGAGCCGCACCAGTTCTTCCAGGTCGCGCAGCTGCACGAAGCCCATCGCCGCGCCGAGGGAATAGGCGAGCAGCTGGAAGCTGTAGAGCAGCGCGAGCTCCGGCCAGCTCCAGCCGCCGAGCGTGTTGAATCGCGCAAGCAGGATGCCAATGGTGGCGAAGACGCTGCCATAGGAGAGGATCTGCGCAAGACGATCGAGCCAGAAGGCGCCGCGATATTCCATCTGCGAGCGTACATACATGCGTACCAGCAGCGGAATGACGCGGAAGTGATGAAGGAGCACGGTTCAGCCTCCCTGCACGGTAATGCGGGTGGAGGCGGAGCGCCATAGCCAAAGGACACCCAAGAGGACCAATCCGGCCCAGCCGAGACCGAGGCCGAGATGAAGCCAGGTGTCGGTAGCCGAAAGCCTGCCGAGATAGACGGAATTGGGATAATAGACGATCCAGGCGAAGGGCAGATGGCGGGCGATCGCTGCCAGCGGCTCGGGAAAAAACCAGAAGGGGACCAGCAGGCCCGAGAATAATTGCAGCAGGGCGCCGAGGATCCAGTCCAGCGAGAAGCTCGTCATCAGCCAGAAGGCGATGAGGCCGAAGAGCATCGACATCAGGGACAGCAGCGTAAAGGAAAGTGCCCAGAATGCGATGAACATCAGGGCATGGAACAGACTTGCCGGCGGCAGCATGCCGTAAAACAACGCGGTGAAGGCTATCGTTGGGATGACCTGCGTTATCAGGCGATAGCCGAAACTACCGCATTCATTGGCGAAGATGTAAAGCGGATAGGATAGCGGCTTCAGCAGCCAGACAGCGATATCGCCCGTCTTGAGTGACCGGCCGATCTCGCCGATGATCCTTTCAGGCCGGGTGGCGCCCATCACCGCACCGCCAAGCAGGGCATAGGTCACCATCTGCTGCAGCGAGACGCCGTCGACAACCGGTGCGCCGACGCCGGCATAGGCGGCCTGCCAGATGGCGACCCGTGCGACGACTTGCACCAGTTTGCCGAAAATTTTGGCCCAGACCTCGTTGCGGTAGGCGAGCTGCACTTGGAAGGAACTGCGGGCAAAGGCGAGGTAAGCGCTCATGACGCCCGCGCTCGCACGTTGCGGCCCTGATAGAAGGTGCGGATGACCTCCTCGATGTCAGGCTCGTGCAGCGCCACATCCTTGAGATCGCGGTCGCTTCCCACCTCCGACAGGATCCTGACCAGCGAAACGTCTTCGCGTTCGATCAGATAATTCTTGCGCAGGCCTTCGTCACTGACGAGCGAAGCGGTGCTGAGCGACAGCGGTCCGGGGTCGCTGGCAAATTCCAGCGTCAGCCGCCGGGCCGAGCCCAATGCGGCGCGCAGGCTCCGCAATTCGCCGTCGAAGATCAGCCTCGAGTGATCGACCATGATCAGTCGCGGGCAGATAGTCTCGATGTCCTGCAGGTCGTGGGTGGTGAGGATGATGGTCACACCTCGTTCGCGGTTGATTTCGGCAAGGAAGCGCCGCACGGCATCCTTGGCGACCACGTCGAGCCCGATCGTGGGTTCGTCGAGAAACAGGATCTTCGGATCGTGCAGCAGCGACATGACGATCTCGGCGCGCATGCGCTGGCCGAGGCTGAGCTGGCGCACCGCGCGATCGAGAAAGGGCGTGAGGTCGAGCAGTTCGCTGAAGCGCCGGAGATTATCGGCATAGCGGGCAAGGGGGATGTCGTAGATGCGCTGGTGCAAGGTGAAACTGTCGACCAGCGGCAGGTCCCACCAGAGCTGGCTGCGCTGGCCGAATACAACGCCGATCTCGCGCGCATTGTCCATCCGCTTAAGATGCGGCGTGCGGCCGAGCACTGAGAGCGCGCCGGCGCTCGGCACCAGGATGCCGGTCATCATCTTGATCATCGTGGATTTGCCGGCGCCGTTGGGGCCGAGATAACCGACCGCTTCACCGGCCGCGACGTCGAAATCGATGTCGGAAACGGCCAGAACTTCGGTGTATTCGTTGGTCACCAATGTTTTCAGGGCGCCGAGCAGGCCCGGAAATCTCTTGTGCTGCCGGAAGCGTTTGCTGACGCCCCGTGCCTCGATCAAAGCCGTCATCTGTATTTCCCGCCGATTCGGCAGCTGTCAGGATTGGGACCCCAAGCTAACGCTGGGCTCGGCCAGTGCAAGCAAAAGTCGCTTTTGCCGATCACTCAATCGCACAATGCGCTGTGCTCCAGCGTCGCTTGCCTATCCGAAAGAGACGCGCGGCGCCGCAGCTTTTTGCGTTGACAGCCCCGACCAATCGATCGCTGTTGGGCTCATGAAGATTCTCGCAATATCCGGCAGCGCTCGGCGCAACTCGACCAATACGGCAATGCTACGGGCTGTCAGCGCAGTCGCACCCAGTGAGATCGAAATCGCGATCTTCGACGGCGTGGGAGGTTTGCCGGTGTTCTCGCCTGATCTCGAGGGGGAAGCGCTGCCAGCGGCGGTGCGGGATTTCATCGACCTGATCACTCAAAGCGACGGGGTGATCATTGCCAGCCCGGAATATGTGCGATCCATCCCCGGCGGCCTCAAGAATGCGATCGACTGGCTCGTGTCTGGCGATGAGATCGTTCACAAGCCCGTTGCGCTGCTGCACGCTTCGCATCGGGGCGATGACATGCTAGCGGGCCTGCGCACTATCCTTGCGACCATCACCGATCGGTTCGCAGCCGATATCTTCCTGCGGCTTCCCCTGATGAAGCTGGAACCGGCCGAGGTATTTCGGGCCGTCGAGACGGCGGAGAACCGTTTTAGGGTGCAGGCCTATCTTCAGGCCTTCTCGGCCTATTGCGACGCAGCCGGTCAGACCGTCATCGGACCTCGATCATAAGGCTGCGCTCGAACGCTACTTTTCCGTGAAGCGGTATTGCGAGCGGGATGCAAGCGCTGCGACGATGAAGACGGAGAGGAGGTGTCTCGTGAGGAGACGAAGGATAGGTCGGATCATCTCGATCTCCAGAACGATGGGGCGCGCCTTTCCCCGGCAAAGACGATGGGCAACGTGCCGACGACCCTTCGCTTTTCGGCTGCGCGTGTGAAATCGAACGCCGACCGAGTGATGGTGGCAAATGCGCTGGACCGGGCGCTGCGTTTCGCTCAGCGACAAATATCAGTTGGTCTTTTCGGGCCAGCCGACCGACCGACGATCCGCTCCGTCCTGCCGGCCAATACGACGATGGCTGGTGTTTCCACTTTCGTCACCGTCGGTACCGGTTTCCCGATGGGACGGACGGGCAAGGCGGGCAAGGTTTTTGCTCCGTCTTCTGGAAATGCATTGCGCGTTTCAAGTCAGCCGGTGGCGCAAGGCCGCAGCTGGAAATACAGTTTGATCTGATCGGGCCTGTCCGAGGGATGGGGGCCGCGCATAAACAATTCGCCGCCATTGCGCTCGATCACGCGCCGCGAGGCATGGTTGTCCTCGTCGCAGAGGATGACGATGCGATCGAGACCTTCCTTCTTCGCGACGGCCAGCAGCAGTTTCAGGGCTGTCGTCGCGTGGCCATTGCGCTGTTTCCATGGCACGACCGAGTAGCCCACATGGCCAGAGATCTCGGGCGGCAACTCCTCTGTACCCGCGTGAAAACGCAGGCTGATGCTGCCGCAGAATTCACCGTTCCAGATCCAGAACAAACGGGTGGTCAGCGGCGGCGGTCCGGACCCGGTGTGTGGCTTGCCGTGGGCAATGAGTTCGCCGAGATACTTCGATCTGTTCTGGCGCAGGCGCGGGAGTTTGCCGCTCACATAGGCTGTGTCGCCGGCGCGGCGCGGATCGGGAGACCAGCCGGCGGCCAGCGCCGCTTCGAAGTCCGAAAGGTTTTGCAGATCCGGCGCGAGCAGGACGACTTGGCCGCGGAGCTTAGCGGCATCTGCAGACGTCATTGATCACCCACGCAATATAGGCGGCGCGGCAGTTTAGCAGGATTCGCGCGGCTGGAGCCGGAAGACAAGCACGATTGCGGACCCGGGGGAAGCAAAACAAGTTGTTTCGAGGCATGGACTTGCCAGTGGCGCCGGCGTCGGCCGCCCGGCATCAAAAAGCCCCGCATCTCGATGCGAGGCTTATGCTGACACGCCCACCGGTTCAACGGCACTGGCGGCGCGGGCCGTAGCTCGGCTGATAAGTATTGTCGTAGGCGCGGTAGGACCGGTAGCGGCTGTAGCAATAATCCTCGTGCGAACTATAGCCGGTGGAACGATAGGCCCGCGGCTGCGAGGCGATGATGCCGCCGAGGAGGGCGCCTGCCGCCAACCCGCCGATGATGGCGCCGCTATTGTTGTGGTGGTGATACCGGCGGTCGTAGCGGTCATAGCGGCCGTAGTCGCGGTCCCGGTAGTAGCTGCGATCACGATAATGGTGGCGTTTGCGATACCAGTCGTCATCATTCCTGCCGAACTGGCCCGGGCAATTGGTGAAGTTGTTGCAGCCGACCGTGATGATCCGGGCATCACTGCCTCCGGGCGCCGGCTGTGCCGCCGATTGCACCGGACTTGGTGCGAAAGCCGGACCTGCCGACGCCGGCGTTCCCGAGAAGGCCGTCGCTATCGACAGAGCAATGATTGCGAATCTTTTCATTTCACTCACCTTGGGTAAACGGATGTATCGGAGGGATAACGCAGGGAAAGGCAATCGGTTCATTTTGGGATGGGAGGATCGATATATGTGCGTGTCTACTAACGCATCGGAGTCACATGAAGCTTGGCCACAGGGGGCGACCTAGTGGGCGGCCCCTGCTGGGTGACTGGAGCGACTGTTGAACTCGAGAGTAGGCGGATGACGCTTTATCAGGCTCACTTTCCGCCGGCCAGCAATCGAAGCTGGCTCTCCTCATGCACACCTTGGCGGTAAAGCTCGATAATCAGAGCGCCAAGGCGGTCGGCTTCCGCGCCCGATCTGTCGATATGGAGGTCGCTGCAGAGGGATTCGTGGACACGCCTGCACGCATCGAGGTCTTCGGATGCGAGCGGTTCGTCACGCGTACTGAACAGCTTGTCTGACATCGCAATCTGCCCTTTCCGATGCCGTGAATCGCCACTGATGAAAAAAAAGATAATTTCGCGATCTTTGCTCTGCAAGATGGACGAACGTCCGAAATTAAAACAATTCAGGGGCACGCCCCGAAAGGATGCAGACGCGGCCGGCTCGGCACGAGGAAGACACCGGTGGGTGCATCGGCCTACAGGGAGCGTGCGTGGAGATCTAGCTGGTTGCGGGGTCCTTGCCGCTTTGCTGCGACAGGCGCAGTTCTTTCAGCCGTTTGGTTTTCTCCCGGCGAGCGCGCTGCTCCGCCTCGATGGTTTCCTTGGCGGCTCGCTCGGTGTTTTCGAAACGATCCTGCCGGTAAGCCTTTGATGAGGGTTCACGTTCTCTTGTCATGGCCGCTAAACGCAAATCTGCGAAAACGGTTTCATGAGAAAATGCGTAACCGGCCATCAATCGATCGGCCTAGCCCGAGAGCGCCAGTTGTTGAAGCCGGCGGACGATGATTTCGCCGTGCCGGTGACTGGCCGCCGGGCGCTGAACAGCGCCCGGCGGATTGAACGAGATCAGCCCTTGATGAAGGCGAGGATGTCGGGATTGATGATGTCGGCATGGGTGGTGCACATGCCGTGCGGGAATTTCTCGTAGACCTTCAGCGTGGCGTTCTGCAGCAGCTTGGACGAGAGCAATGCTGAATCGGCGATCGGCACGATCTGGTCGTCGTCGCCGTGCATGACGAAGGTCGGCACGGTGATGATCTTCAGGTCCTCGGTAAAGTCAGTTTCCGAAAAGGCCTTGATGCCGTCGTAATGCGCCTTGGCGCCGCCGATCATGCCCTGGCGCCACCAATTGTTGATGACCGGCTGCATCACCTTCGCGCCCGGCCGGTTGAAGCTGTAGAACGGGCCGGCCGGCAGATCGTAATAGAACTGCGCGCGGTTGGCGGCGAGTTGCGCGCGCAGGCCGTCGAAGACTTCGATCGGCAGACCGCCAGGATTAGCCTCCGTTTTCACCATGATGGGCGGCACGGCGCCGATGATGACGAGCTTGGCGACGCGACCCTGCGGCTGGCCATGGCGGGCGACATAGTGGGTCGCTTCGCCGCCGCCGGTGGAGTGGCCGATATGGACGGTGTTCCTCAGATCGAGATGCTCGACGACGGCTGCGGCATCGGCGGCGTAATGATCCATATCGTGACCGTCGCCCACCTGGGTGGAACGGCCATGGCCGCGACGGTCATGAGCGACGACCCGGTAGCCTTTTTCGAGGAAGAACAGCATCTGAGCGTCCCAGTCGTCGGAGCATAGCGGCCAGCCGTGGTGGAACATGATCGGCTGGGCGGTCTTCGGCCCCCAGTCCTTGTAGAAGATCTCGACGCCGTCCTTGGTGGTGACTGTGCTCATGTCTGGGCTCCTCGATGGGGTTGGGTTGCGCGAATGCGGTCAGAAGTTTGTGCGGTTACCGGCAAAATTGGCAAGGCAATAGGTACCGCTGCGCGCGGACAGGTTGGAATATGCAGATGTCGTCATCAAGCTAATCTTTATGTTCAATTGACATAACAGACTTTTATAATGAGGCCAGACCGCAGCCGGACATTCCTGGTCGATGTGTTACAGGACGCTGCGGCAGACGGCGCCGCTGGCGCGCCCTTGAACGCGGTTCATCGCCCAACCATCTAACCCACTACACATCATCACCATGGCGAACCGTCGCAACGCGGCCGCTTCGCTGACGGCGGGACGGCCGTTTGCCGCCTGAGGACCAGATCATGGGTTATATGGACAAGGAGATAGTGCCTCAGAATGACGGGGCGCTGATCGATGCCTATTCGCAATCGATTGCAGCAGCAGTCGACATCGTCGGGCCGGCAGTCAGCCGGATCGAGAGGGTGGGTGGCCGGCAGGGGCACGGGTCGGGCTTCGCCATCTCGCCTGACGGCTTGATCATCACCAACAGCCACGTCGTCGACGACGCCAAGATTGTTCGCATCACCACGCCCGATGGCTTCGTCACCGAGGGCCGTGTGCTCGGCCGGGATGTCGATACCGATATTGCCCTCATTCGCGCCAATGCTAGCACCGGCGCCTGGGCGAAGCTCGGAGATTCTCAGCGCTTGCGCAGGGGGCATATCGCCATCGCGATCGGAAACCCGCTCGGCTTCGAATGGACTGTCACCGCCGGCATCGTCTCGGCGCTCGGCCGGTCGATGCGGGCAGCCAGCGGCCGGCTGATGGAGGATGTCATCCAGACCGACGCTGCACTGAATCCCGGCAATTCAGGCGGGCCGCTGGTGTCGTCAGGCGGGGAGGTCATCGGTGTCAATACCGCCGTCATCCAGGGCGCACAGAGCATCGCCTTCGCCGTGGCGTCGAATACGGCCAATTTCGTGGTTTCGGAGATTCTCCGCTACGGGCAGGTGAGGCGTGCCTTTATCGGTATCGCTGGCGATACCATCGTGCTGCCGCGCCGGGTGGCGCTGGCGGCGGGCACGGTGCAGACGACCTCCGTTCGCGTCCGCCGGGTCGAGCCGGAAGGGCCGGCGGCAAAGGGAGGGTTGCAGGAGGGCGATTATATCCTCGCCATCGATGGCAGCCCGGTCGGCGGCGTCGATGATATCATCCGGTTGATGGATGGTAACAAGATCGGCAGGGAGACGGAGATCCTGGTGTTCTCGGTGGCGGGCCGGATCGAGAAGAAGAGCCTGATGCCGATGGCGCGGACATCGTGACAAAGGCATCACGCTCCGTCAGGCGCTGACCGCCTCCTGCTCCGTCCCCGAAAAATCCACAGCCGCAAAGGCCGCTGCCAGCACCTCCGGCCCGGCGCCGGTCTTTGCCGCGTCGGTCGAGAGGATCTGACGATAGCGCCTGGCGCCAGGCAGGCCGGTGAAGAGGCCGACCATGTGGCGAGCGACGTGCTGCAGCCGGCCGCCCGCCGCGATGTGGCGTTCGGCATAGGCCATCATCCGGTCACGCAGCGCTTCCCAGTCCGGTTCGGCCGCCGGCGCGCCGAAGAAGCGTTGGTCGACCTCGGAGAGGATCGCGGCATTCTGGTAGGCGGCGCGGCCCAGCATGACGCCGTCGACCTGTTTGAGATGGACTGCGGCTTCGTCGAGCGTGCGGATGCCGCCGTTGATGCCGACGAAAACATCGGGCCAGCGCTGTTTCATTCGATAGACGATCTCGTAGTCGAGCGGCGGGATCTCGCGGTTTTCCTTCGGGCTCAGGCCCTTGAGCCAAGCCTTGCGCGCATGGATCCAGATCGCGTCGGCGCCAGCATCGAGAACGTCGGTGATTAGCTCCGGAAGTGCCTGTTCCGGCTCCTGCTCGTCGACGCCGATGCGGCATTTCACCGTGACCGGGACGCTGGTGACAGCCTTCATGGCTGCGACGCATTCGGCCACTGTCTTCGGCGTCAGCATCAGGCAGGCGCCGAAGGTTCCCGACTGCACGCGGTCGGAGGGGCAGCCGACATTGAGGTTGATTTCGTCATAGCCGTAGGCTTCGGCAATCTTCACCGCCTCGGCGAGCTTTGCCGGGTCCGACCCTCCGAGCTGCAGCGCGAGCGGATGCTCGGCGGCGTCGTGGCCGAGCAGCCGGTCGCGCGGGCCGTGGATGATTGCGTCGGCCACCACCATCTCGGTATAGAGCAGCGCCTGTCGGCTGATCTGGCGATGGAAATAGCGGCAATGCCGATCCGTCCAATCGATCATCGGTGCGACCGCAAAAATCGGGCTCTTCTGCGTCATCGACGTTCCATTATTCGTTGTTCCCGGGCGACGCGATGCGGTGCCCACCGCCGCACGGTGCGGGATCATTCATCAAGCGCGCATATAACATCTGGCGGTGTCATCGACAAATAAAGCTCCCGCCGCAAACAGAAACGGCGCCCCTTGCGGAGCGCCGTCCATGCCGCCGAAGCGGAAATCTGACTTACGAAGCCGAGATGTTGACGGCCTTTGGGCCCTTGCCCATGCGGTCCGGCTCGGTGTCGAAGGTAACCTGCTGGCCTTCGCGCAGCGACTGAATGCCAGAAGCCTGCAGCGCAGAGATATGAACGAAAACGTCCTTTGCGCCGCCATCCGGCGTGATGAAACCAAAACCCTTGTCCTGGTTGAAGAATTTTACGGTGCCCTTGGTGGCCATTGGGAGCGTCCTTTTCCCTTAGTCTGTGTAGTATCCGCGCCCCCGAGAGGAAGCGGACGGCTTTAGCTTTCGCCCCGATCGATTGGGACGAAGGGTCAGTCGGAGAAGTCACGTACGGGGAAAGAACGTCTACGTAGGCGGGTAGTCCCGCGCCGCCTTCCAAACGGAAGGGATTACCACATCAGTCCAGTCACCGGCATGCAAATGCCCGAGTAGGTGAATTGGTGCCAGCTTTTCGGGCAAAAAGCAAGCGGGATTATTTTGGCATGCCGGCATCGATACCGGGAAATGCCGAAGATTCAGATACTTGAGGAAAAGTTAGCGGTTTCTTGCACGGCTGTGCCATAGCAGGATTCTGTGCCGAAACGGAATGAGGGGCGGATTCTGTGGTCGGGCATTGAGATTGCGCGCCGCCCTCGTGGTTCGAGACGGCCCTTGGGCCTTCTCACCATCAGGGCTCTCTTTTTGCCCCGCGGCATTAATTCTGCCGCTAGCGCGAGCCCCCAATGCTACCCGGCTACTGCCCATCCCCCAGCAACGCGCTCAGGCTCCACGGATTATCCCCCTTCTGGTTGGCGATGTCGTCGACCTTCCAGCCGCCATGTTCCTTGACGAGAGTATAGAAGAGCGTCACCTCTTCACCGTTTTCGAACTCCACCTCCACCTCGGCCTTGTCGTCAAGCAAGGTCGGCTGACCGATTCTGACGTCGCTCGCCGTGCCATCCTGGCCTGATATGACCGGATCGAAGTCGACGGCGCCGACATCACCCTCCGGGGTGTTGTCGAGATCGGCCTGGAGGAGCTTGTTCAGATGGTCGGAGAAGAAGATCGAATAAGGCGAGGGCGCCTCGGCGTCGCTGTTGTCGGTGTTGTAACTGTAGAGCGCCTTGAGCAGCGCCTTCGGCGTCTTGTAGCTCTCGGCCGATGCCGGCAAGGCTGCGAGCGCCGACACGGCGAAGGCGAGGATGAATGTTGGCAGGCGCATGCGGGCTCTCCTCCGATGAGCAGAGAATCATATCCGAAACGGCCATCGAGGTGGAGCTGCATTTTGGAAAAGAGCTGCCGGGGAGCGGCCGGTCTCGCTCTCTCCGGCTGGTGTCTGCAGGCGATCACCAGCAAAGGTCGGCTGGCGGACTGGCCAGACGGGAATTCCCACCTTTTTGCGGAGATCGCCGGTGACGCATCTCTACGTCCACCGGCGATCGCATCGCGCGTTAGATCAGCGCTTCATGCGACAGTGCCGAAATCGACGGCTCGAAGACGTCCTTCACGAGGACTGTGAAGTCGTGGCTGGTGGTGTTGCCGGCCGTGTCATAGGCTTCGGCGGTAAAGGTCAGGCTGTGGGTGCTTTCGTAGTCGATTCCAGCTTTCGTCTGGATCTTGTTGCCGACCAGCTTGAAGGCGCCGTCTGCATCATCCGTCAGCCGCCACTTCACCGCCCCGCCTTCCGGGTCGACGGCCGAGAGAAGGCCGACCGAGGTGCCGATCGCGACGTTCTCGGAGATCGAGCTGCGTGAGAAGGCGAGGTTGATCGGCGCCTTGTTGATCGGGGCCTCGTTGACGTCGAGGACGTTGATCGTGATGTCCTTTTCGACCGTGACCTTGCCGTCGGAGACAGCGACCTTGATCGTGTGCGACTTGGCCGTCTCGTAGTCCAAAGCCTTAGAGGTGACGATGCGATTGCCATTCAGCCGGAAGTGATCGTCGGCCCCGTCGATGAGCTTGTAGGTGAGGGGGTCACCATCGGCGTCCTTGGCGCTGAGCAGGCCGAGCGTGGTCCAGATCGGCGTGTTTTCCAGCAGAGAGGTTTTCGACAACTGGATATTGGTGGGCGCGCTGTTGTTGCCATCGGGCGTGAATTTTTCCTTGGCGAAATCGTAGACGCCGTCGGCAAAACGGGCGAATTCAACATCGGTCAGCGTATCCTTGCCCTCCAGGGCGCTCGTCAGGATGTGGCTGCCGTTGTTCAACGCGAAGGAGTATTTGGCGGAATCGCCTGAGAAGACCGCCGTATCGATGCCCGCACCGCCCAAAAGCACGTCGTTGCCGGCGCCGCCTTCGAACCTGTCATTGCCGCCGGTCCCGAAGAAATAGTCGTCGCCGCCGCCGGTCTTGACGTCGATGCCGAAGGCGGTGCCGAAGATGTCGACGTGGCGGTTGGCCAGCTCGTCGGAGAGATCGGCATGGGCACTGTCCGTCAATGTCAGTGCGAGGACATCGCTTTCGTAGCCCGGCTTGTCATATTTGACGATCTTGTCGAAGCTTTCGAACTGGGCGGCCGAGGCGAGAACCTCGGCTCCTGCCGTTTCGAGGATTTCGAAATTCTTGATCGTCAGGCCGGCAAGCCCGATGGATTCCTGCCCAGGGCCTAAAGTGGGTTTGATGACCTGCAGCGTGTCCGTGCCGGCACCGCCATCGATCGTTCCGGAAAGCGCCGAAGAGTGCGACTGCAAGTTGATGGCATCATTGCCATCGCCGGCATCAATATCGAAGGCTTCAGGGGCGGTGGACATATTATCGCCATCGGTGATTTTATCGTCGCCCGCGCCGCCTCTGATGACGTCATTTCCGACGCCGCCGAAGATCTGGTCGTTGCCATCGCCGCCGGTCAATTTGTCGTTGCCGGCATTGCCGTTGATCGTGTCGTTGCCGCCGCTACCATCGAAAATATCGTTGCCGTCGGTTCCCGTAAATATGTCGTCACCGCCGCCAGTCTTGACGTCGATACCGGAGACCGTGCCAAATATACTAGCCCGACTGCTTCCAAGCTCGTCGGAAAGATCGACATGGGCGCTGTCCGTCAATCTCAAGATGGCGATAGAGGAGCCGAAAGCGTCCTTCGTTCCCGAGATTTTGTCAAAGCTCTCTAACTGGGCGGATGAACCGGTAAAGCCATACTCATTCGTTTCAAGAATTTCAAAATTCTTGATCGTCAGCCCGGCTAGCCTGGATACGCGCAGTGTATCAATCCCGGTACCGCCATCGATCGTGCCGGAAAGCCCCTGAGACTGTGTCTGGAGGGTTACGATATCGTTTCCGTCGCCCGCATCGATGTTGAAGACTTCCGATGAAAGACTGGAAACATCACCATCGACGATTACGTCGTCGCCCTTGCCACCGATCAACCGGTCATTTCCACCATTGCCGTTTATGTAGTCGTTACCGTCGCCGGCGTCGAAGATGTCGTTGCCGGCAGTTCCGGTGAGAAGGTCGCGAGCGCTCCCGGTCGTGACGTCGATACCGGAAACGTTAGAGCCGCCAAAGATGTAGTTTAGCTTGCCTGCCAACTCGTCGGAAAGATCGACATGGGCGCCGTCTGTCAAGACCAGCTGGACGGAAGAATCGGAGCCGGTACCAATGATTTTATCAAAGGATTCGAACTGCGCCGTCGATGCGGTCACGCTGGATGTCGCAGGCTGGAGAATCTCGACGTTCTTGATCGTCAGGCCTGTCAGATCATTGGCTTGCAGCGTGTCGGTGCCGGCCCCGCCGTCTATCGTTCCCGATATCTTGACGAAAGAGCCGTTGAACAAAATCACTTTGTCGTTGCCATCGCCGGCGTCGATATTGAAGGTTTCAGCGACATCGGAAAAATAATCTCCGTCGCTAATCGTGTCATTACCCGCGCCGCCCTTGATGACGTCATTGCCGACGCCGCCGTAAATCTCGTCATTGCCATCGCCGCCATTCAGCGTGTCATTGCCGGCTTCACCATTGAGCAAGTCGTTGCCGGCGCCGCCGCTCAGCGTGTCTGCGCCACCACCACTCACTATGGTGTCGTTGCCGGCGCCCGTCGTGATCGTATTGGGGCCGCTCGAGCCCCTGACGCTCGCGGAAACGGAGCCCAACTCGTCGGCGAGGTCTGCCAAGCTGGAATCTGAGACGGTGAGAGCGACGGCGGAGAGAGGATTAGCGGCGGAGTAGCGGATAACGTCGTAACCTTCGAACTCAGCGCCGGTCTTGGTAACTGTGGCGCCGTTCGTGTCGAGAATGTTCAAGGCCATGTTCAAACTTTCAAAAACAGATGAGTTTTGCCGACGCATCTCTGCGCCAGCGGCAATCGTGTTGCGATTAGATCAAAGCGTCATGCAGCAGGCTGGACGACGGCTCGAAGACGTCCTTCACGGCCACGGTGAAATCGTGGCTAGTGGCGTTTCCATCTGCGTCATAGGCTTCGGCGGTGAAGGTCAGGCTATGGGTGCTCTCAAAGTCGATCGCAGCCTTGGTCTGGATCTTGTTGCCAACGAGCTTGAAGATGCCGTCCGCATCGTCCGTCAGCCGCCATTTCACTATGCCGCCTTCCGGATCGCGTGCCGTAAGCAGGCCGACCGAGGTGCCGATGGCGACATTCTCGGAGATAGAACTGCGCGAGAAGGCGAGATTGATCGGCGCCTTGTTGACCGGGGCTTCGTTGACGTCGAGCACGTTGATGGTAATGTCCTTTTCGACCGTGACCTTGCCATCGGAGACGGCGACCTTGATCGTGTGCGACTTGTCCGTCTCGTAGTCCAGCGCCTTCGAGGTGACGATGCGGTTGCCCTTCAGACGGAAGTGGTCGCCGGCGCCATCGAGCAGCGTGTAGGTGAGGGCGTCGCCATCGGCGTCCTTTGCGCTGAGCAGTCCGACCGTCGTCCAGATCGGCGTGTCCTCCGAGAGGGCGGTTTTCGAGAGCTTGATATCCGTGGGTGCGGTATTGTCGAGTTTGAATGTTTCCGTGGCGAAATCGTAGACGCCATCGGCAAAACGCGCGAATTCGATGCCTGTCAGCGTATCGGTTCCTTCCTCGGCGCTGGTCAGGATGTGATCGCCATTGTTCAAAGCAAGGGAATAATTGGCGAAATTGCCTGAAAAGATCGCGGTGTCGATGCCGGCGCCGCCGATCAATTTGTCGTCGCCGCTACGGCCATTGAAAAGGTCGTTGCCGCCACTGCCGTCGAAAATGTCGTTGCCGTCGGTGCCGACAAACTCGTCGGCGCCGCCGCCGGTCTTGACGTCGATGCCGGAGGCATAGCCTGTGATGAACGACCCAAGATCTCCCAACTCATCGGAAAGATCGAGGTGGGCGCTGTCCGTCACTGCCAATGAAGGGCGAGAACTGTCGAACGGATCGGTCAACCAGATGATCTTATCAAAGCTTTCGAACTGCGCGCTGGAACCCTCAACCAGGCCAATCGTTTGAAGGGTTTCGATGTTCTTGATCGTCAGGCCTGCGAGCGTGGAGGCTTGCAAGGTATCAATCCCGGCACCGCCATCGATTGTTCCGGAAGCCAGTGAATCATATCTTTGAATGGTTATGGCATCGTCGCCGTCGCCCCCATCGATGTCGTAGACCTCAGGTGTAACGTCGAACAGTTCACCATCTGAGATAAAATCGTTGCCCGCGCCGCCTCTGATGACGTCATTCCCGGTGTTGCCCGAGAGCTGGTCATCGCCGTCGCCGCCATTCAGACTGTCATCGCCATCTCCGCCCGTGAGCAAATCACTGCCATCACCGCCATTCAGAGTGTCGTTGCCATCTCCACCGTGGATCCAATCGTTTCCGGCGCCGCCGCTCAGCGTGTCTGCGCCGTAACCGCCCGCGATTTTATCGCTGCCAGCGCCGGTGGTGATGGTCGAATCACCGCCGCCGAAGTCGGTCACATCTGCAACGGCTGAGCCCAGTTCGTCGGAAAGGTCTACCGTCCCTGAATCTGAAAGGAACAGAATGACCGGGGAGAGAGGTTCGGTCGGTGAGTTGCGGATGATATCGTAGGCTTCGAACTCAGCGCCGGTCATGGTCGTTATGAAGCCATATGTATCGAGGATATTCAAAGGCCCATTCGGTGGAGTATCGCTGCTTGTGAAGGTTTCCGTGGCGAAATCGTAGGAGCCATTGGCAAAGCGGGCGAATTCGACGCCTGTCAGCGTATCCGTCCCCTCCGCAACACTTGTCAGGATGTAATCGCCATTATTCAACGCAAAGGAATAATCGGCGAAATTGCCTGCGAACAGCGCCGTGTCGATGCCCGCGCCGCCATTAATGGTGTCGTTGCCAGCGCCGCCGATCAAGTTGTCGTTGCCGGCATTGCCGTTGAGGATGTCGTTGCCGCTGCTGCCGTCAAAAATGTCGTTGCCGTCGGTGCCGGTAAACTCATCGTCACCGCCGCCGGTCTTGACGTCAATGCCGAAGACATCGCCGTTGATGAACGCTCCTAGATCTCCCAACTCGTTGGCGAGATCGAGGTGGACGCTGTCCGTCAGTGTCACCGCGGCGCGAAAATCGCCAAACGGATCGGTCGACCAGACGATTTTGTCGAAGCTTTCGAACTGTGCGCTCGATCCGGCGACAGACCATCCTTCCGTCTCAAGGACTTCGATGTTTTTGATCGTCAGGCCCCGAAGGGAAGCAGCTTGCAGTGTATCGATCCCATCGCCGCCATCAATCGTTCCGGAATTCCACGGAGCCACAGTTCCTACGCTTATCGAATCGTCGCCGTCGCCCGCATCGATGTCAACGACCTCAGGGTTCAGGCCGAAAATCTCACCATCGTCGATCGTATCGTTGCCGGCGCCGCCCCTGATGACATCGTTTCCGAGGTCGCCGGAGATGTGGTCGTTGCCGTCACCGCCATTCAGCGTGTCATTGCCAGCTCCGCCATTGATCCAATCGTTTCCGCCGCCGCCGTTCAGCGTGTCTGCACCGTCGCCGCCTGCGATGGTGTCGTTGCCTGCGCCTGTCGTGATCGCATTGTCCCCGCCTGAGCCCGTGACATCTGCGGAGCCCGAGCCCAGTTCGTCCGAAAGGTCTACTGTCCCGGAATCCGAGATGACTAGGTGAACTGCAACGAGAGGATTGATCTCGGAGTCGCGGATGACATCGTAGGCTTCGAACTCCGCGCCGGTCTTGGTAATCGTGGCGCCGTTGGTGTCCAGGATATTCAGCGGGGTGCCCGGCTCGGGGCTGTTGACCGTGAAGGTTTCCGTCGCGAAGTTGTAGACGCCATCGGCAAAGCGCGCGAATTCGACGTCTGTCAGTCTATCCGTACCATCAAGCACGCTCGTCACGACGCGGCTGCCATCGTCGACCGCGAAGGAGTAATCAACGAAATTGCCGGTGAATGCAGCCGTGTCGATGCCAGCGCCGCCATTAATGGTGTCGTTGCCGGCGCCGCCGGTCAGTTTATCATCGCCGTCGTTGCCATTGATGAGGTCGCTACCGCCGCTGCCGTCGAAAATGTCGTTGACGTTGCTGCCCGCAAACTCATCGTCGCCGTCGCCGGTTTTGACGTCAATACCGGAGAAACCGCGGACAAGGGTCCCGAGATCTCCCAGTTCGTCGGAAAGATCGAGGTGGGCGCTATCCGTCACTACCAGTGAGGGGGCAAAACTGAAAACTGGATCGGTCGATCCGGCGATCTTATCAAAGCTTTCGAACTGTGCACTCGAACCGCTAACCTGAAAATCTGCCAATTCAAGCACTTCGACGTTCTTGATCGTCAATCCCCGGAGCGCTGAGGCACGCAACATATCGATCCCGGCGCCGCCATCGATCGTTCCCGATATCAGCGGAGCGAATCTCTCAATGGTTATCAAATCGTCGCCGTCGCCGCCGTCAATGTCGACGACTTCTGGCTGGAGGCTGCCATCAGGTCCGGTCAAAAAGCCAAAACCACCGTCGGTGATGCTATCGTTGCCGTCACCGCCGATCAATTTGTCGTTGCCGGCATTACCGTAGATCGTGTCGTCGCCAGCGCCGCCGTTCAGTGTGTCCGCGCCGTCGCCGCCTGAGATAGTGTCGTTGCCGGCGCCTGTCGTGATCGTGTTGTCGTCGCTCGAGCCGGTCACGTTGGCGGATACCGAGCCCAGTTCGTCGGCCAGATCTGCGGCGGAGGAATCAGAGACGGTGACAGACACAGTTGCGGAAGGATTGGCTTCAGAGTAGCGGATAACGTCGTAGGCTTCGAATTCAGTTCCGGTGTTGGTAATTGTAGCGCCGTTTGTATCCAGAATATTCAAGGCCATATTTTAATCTTCCCCAAAAGATGCGTTTTACTCTGAAAAATGAGAAATATCCGAAAGAACCGTTTATTGGTTCAACGGACGACAACCTGTCGGGGATCTATGCCAACCATTAGTGAAGTTTTCAATGAAAAATTGTGATTTTTTCTTGGTTTTTTAACGAAAAAGTAAGGCTGAAATACTCGGCAATGACTTTGAATTTGCAAACCAAAAGTCGTATTTTAGTCTTTTAATTTATATCCGCCTTGTGTCGCCATAAGCTCGCGGTATAGGCGTGAAAACTGTAATTGGCGTTGCGCGGCGGCGCCTGACCATCGGCGTTGCTACCCGCCTGATGACGGGCGTGGGCCTGCCGTATGAGGACGGCTTCCGGTGAGAGGCTGTCAAGCGAGCTTGATGAGACCAGCCGCGGTCGGGGTAAATCCGCAGGCGCGGTAGAAGCCGGTCAGGTGCGGCTCGAAATCGACATGCAGCCACTCAGCGCCGCGCTCTCGCGCAACTCTCGTCGCTTCCCTGACCAACCGCGTCGCAATTCCCTGGCGGCGCATGGCGGGATGAACCGACGTGTCGAGGATAAAGGCATGAATGCCGCCATCCCAGGCGACGTTGACGAAGCCGACGAGTCTGTCGTCGTGATAGGCGCCGATATGAGTGAGGCTGCGGGACAGGATGCAGGAGAAATCCGGTGCCTCGGGCGTGTTCCACGCTGCTGACCAGAGGGCGTTGAGTTCGGTGGGTAAGGGGAAGGGGTCGATGCGGAGTTCGGGCATGGGTGGTTTCCGTTTCGTTTGTCGCGTCGCTTGCCGGACGTGTCTTTCTGCCAATGCCGCTTGCTTTGCAACGGGATCGATTGCTGGCGCGGGCTATCGCTCAACCTGGGCGTGAGACCGCCACTTCTCCCCCTTTCCTCGTCACAGGAGCCCAGCCAACGCACGTCTGGACCGTGAATGACCCTTGCCGACGTTTTCATTTCCAAACCAAGCCCCACGAAGGGGCATTCATCCGCAACTTCGCCGTCGTCACCTGCGAGCCGAATGAGAGGATGGCTGTGATTCATGACCGAATGCCGGTCGTCCTGCATCGCGCGGATTACGAGAGATAGCTGTCAGCCGAACCGGACCCGAACGAACTCCTGAAACCTTTCCCACCCGAATTGATGACGATGTGGAAGATCGGCCGGGATTCACCGGCTCGGGCGGAGCCATTCATGAACCATGCGGCGGAGACATCCTCATGAGGAGAGGAAACGCATGCAAGACGGATATCGGAACGCTCCTAAGGTCGTTCCTCATTAATGAGCTTCGCAAACAGCCTCAGCGTCGTATCCAGATTTCGGCGGCTATGCAGTCGGCAAGCGCCGAAACCTCCATGTCATCGAACCGATTGCGCGGGATACGGCAGATTTTCTATGCACCTATCTCCGCGTCAGGCTGCGCGGGGAACCGGCGAACAGGGAAGGTGTCGCCGCTTGCCTCACCGCCCCGGTCGCCCGGTCTTCCCCTTCGTGCGACCCTTGCGCTTCTGCTCGCCCGGCTCCTCATAGCTCCCGGCTCCTACCTTCCCGCGCACGACCGGCCGGATGCCATCATCCCGCTCCGGCTGGCCCTCCAGCAGCGGCGAGTACCGCTTCGTGCTCTTGGCGGCATCCGGTTTTTCCGGCACGTGGCCGGTCGCCGGTTTTTCCGTGCGGCCGACGGTCATTTCGTCGAGGGTGTTGCGGCGGAAGAGGCTCTTGTCTGCGGGCGTGGCGACGTGGCGGCCCATTTCGTCGAGGTCCGGTTTGCGGAAGAGCGGTGTGGTGGTGTCGGTGCCGGGGCCCATGTCGTCTAGGGTGGGTCTTGAAAAGTAGGAGGGGGTGGTGTCTGTGGCTTTCCCCTCCCCAACCTGACCGGGGTCGAGCCCCTCGTCTCGACCCGTCCTTCGGACCCCCACAGGGGGGAGGGAGTCGGTTGCGGTCGGGGCGCCAGTCTTCTTTCTGCCTGAACCTTCCATCGCCTTGGCTTCCTCGCGGGCCATCGGGTCGTCCATTGCGGCGAGTTCCACGGCCTTGAGGCGTTTGATTTCGTCGCGGAGGCGGGCAGCTTTTTCGAAGTCCAGGTCGGCGGCGGCGTCGCGCATGCTCTTTTCGAGCGCGTTGAGATGGGTCTGCAGGTTGTTGCCGACGAGGTTGCCGCCATCGGCGAAGCCCTTGCCCGAGATGCCCGAGATATCGGCGCGGACGTGGTCGCGTTCGTAGACGCTGTCGAGGATGTCGGAGATCCTGGCCTTGACCGATTCCGGCGTGATGCCGTGCTCCTGGTTATAGATCATCTGCTTTTCGCGGCGGCGGGCGGTTTCGTCCATGGCGCGCTGCATGGAGCCGGTGATGTTGTCGGCATAGAGGATGACCTTGCCGTCGACGTTGCGCGCGGCGCGGCCGATCGTCTGGATCAGCGAGGTCTCGGAGCGCAGGAAGCCTTCCTTGTCGGCGTCGAGGATGGCGACGAACCCGCATTCGGGAATGTCGAGGCCTTCGCGCAAGAGGTTGATGCCGACGAGCACGTCGAAGGCGCCGAGGCGGAGATCGCGGAGGATCTCGATACGCTCAAGCGTGTCGATATCCGAGTGCATGTAGCGGACGCGCACGCCCTGTTCATGCAGATATTCGGTCAGGTCCTCGGCCATGCGTTTGGTCAGCACGGTGCAGAGGGTACGGTAGCCCTTGGCGGCGGTCTCGCGGATCTCGCCGAGCACGTCGTCGACCTGGGTGCGGGCCGAGCGGACCTCGACCGGCGGGTCGATCAGGCCGGTCGGGCGGATCACCTGTTCGGCGAAGACGCCGCCGGACTGTTCCATCTCCCAGCCGCCGGGGGTGGCCGATACAGCGATGGTGTCGGGGCGCATGGCGTCCCATTCCTCGAAGCGCAGCGGGCGATTGTCCATGCAGGATGGAAGACGGAAGCCGTATTCGGCCAGCGTCGCCTTGCGCCTGAAGTCGCCCCGGTACATGCCGCCGATCTGCGGCACGGTGACATGGCTTTCGTCGATGAAGACGAGGGCGTTGTCGGGGATGTATTCGAACAAAGTCGGCGGCGGATCGCCGGGGTCGCGGCCGGTGAGATAACGCGAATAGTTCTCGATGCCCTGGCAGGAGCCGGTGGCTTCGAGCATTTCGATATCGTAGCGGGTGCGCTGCTCCAGGCGCTGGGCCTCCAGCAGGCGGCCGGCTTTTTCCAGTTCGGCGAGGCGGAGTCTCAGCTCTTCCTTGATCGACTTGATGGCGCCGTTCAGCGTCGGGCGCGGGGTGACGTAGTGCGAATTGGCGTAGATCTTCACCGATTTCAGGTCGCCGACCTTCTGGCCGGTGAGCGGATCGAACTCGGTGATGGCATCGATCTCGTCGCCGAACATCGAGATGCGCCAGGCGGCATCTTCCAAGTGGGCGGGGAAGAGCTCGATCGTGTCGCCGCGCACCCGGAAGCTACCGCGGGTGAAGTCCATGTCGCGGCGCTTGTATTGCTGGGCGACGAGATCGGCCAGCAGTTGGCGCTGGTCGAGCCGGTCGCCGACCGACATCTGGAAGGTCATCGCCGTATAGGTCTCGACCGAGCCGATACCGTAGATGCAGGAGACCGAGGCGACGATGATGCAGTCGTCGCGTTCGAGCAGTGAGCGCGTCGCCGAGTGGCGCATGCGGTCGATCTGCTCGTTGATCGAGCTTTCCTTCTCGATATAGGTGTCGGAGCGCGGCACATAGGCTTCCGGCTGGTAATAATCATAGTAGGAAACGAAATATTCCACCGCATTGTCGGGGAAGAAATTCTTGAATTCGGAATAGAGCTGGGCGGCCAGCGTCTTGTTCGGCGCCAGGATGACGGCCGGGCGCTGGGTCGCTTCGATCACCTTGGCCATGGTGAAGGTCTTGCCGGAGCCGGTGACGCCGAGCAGCACCTGGCTGCGGTCGCCATTCTCCAGCCCTTCGACGAGGTCGCGGATCGCCGTCGGCTGGTCGCCGGCCGGCTCGTAATCCGATTTCATCAGGATACGGATACCGCCTTCGGATTTATCGGGGCGGGCAGGGCGGTGCGGCGTCCAGATCTTGCCGTTCTTGTGCAGCGGATTGCCGCTTTCGATCAGCGCCGACAGCGCTTCGACCGTGGCGGTGACGCCGCCGGGCGAGATCTTGTCGGCATCCTCGAGCGAGATGTCGAGACCCGCCACCGGGTTGAGGCCGGCGGCGGCGCGAGTCTTCGGATCGGTCGAGCCGCCGATGGAAACGCCGCGCGCGGTCTTGCTCGCCGTCGCCTTGTTGTTGACGCTGACGGCTTCGGAGTGCTTGCGCGCCTCGTTTTCAACCTTCTTGCGGTGCTTGCCGGCCTTGGACGCGATTTCACGCTGCGACTCGACGCCAGCCGCCTCGGCATCGGCCTCCAGCTGCTTCACCCAATCGGCAACGGAGCCCGACAGGGGAGCGCCCTCGAAGGACGATTGAGGGGCTTCCTCGAAACCATTCGAGGCGGGGGATTTCTTCGGAGATTTGGCCATGGCGCGAATATGGAGAGAGTCACCGCGAAAGGGAAGAGGCAAAGAGTACAAAAGGGAAACGAACTGTTTGTTCGAAAGATGGAATAGTTCTCGCGCGGACGCAGCTGAGGACCAAACAATAAAAGCCTGTGGTTGAAGACCTCGGCTCATCCCCCACTGCGCGAGCCGGTGTTGCAGCTATTGCGGGAATTGGGGACCATTCATGAACAAGATCATTATCGCATTCGCCGCAACCGCAGCCCTGGCCGGCTACGCCAAACGTCCTGACGCCATTGTACAGGCCGACATTCCGATGGCAGCCTACACCAACCTGAGTTGCCAGGCGCTCGCCGTCGAACTCAAGAAGGAACAGGTCAAACTCGATGGCTTGTCCAAGCAACAAATCAGCGCGGCAAACGGCGATGCTTTCGGCGTGTTCCTCGTGGGCGTCCCGATCGGCAGCGTCGCCGGCGGGGATAAGGAAGGCGACGTTGCCGTTTCAAAAGGCAAGATTTCCGCTATGCAGTCTGCAGGTATTGAGCAAGGGCTGCAAGCTGCCAGGTTAATGGCAGGTCTTGCGGGCTGCACTGGTGCGACATTTGATGGTGTGGAGCTGAGGGCGAGACGCATGGCAGCCTTCGCAGTGCATATGTCGCGACTCCGCGCACCACATGCTTGCTTCGCGAGCAGATTGTCTACGTGGAATGAATTTGCAAGATGGGTATCGGAGTCCGGTGCCCGGATGCGATAATCGAGGCATCGCTGCCTCCCAATAGAGAGCCGCCTCGTCCCTCCAGGCCCCTGCGGGGGCGTCTCAGGATGAGGCTCTCCGAGTCTCCGGCGCGAGGCGGTGTGCAGCAGGAGCCGGAAGCGAGGTGGTCTCCTCCAACGTCTCTTACGGCGCGCGCGGCATCCCCAACGCACCTCATCCAGAGGCGCGCAACCCATGGGGCAAGGCCTCGAAGGACATGCTGCGGCCTTGCTTCCTGCATGCCCTGTGCCTGGCAAAGATGTGTCACGAATCTGTGCTGGAACCGAAATTGGTACCCCGCATTTCGCTCCTTTCACTCCAGCTCAGGTGCTCCTGCCATTAGTGACCATTCCGCCTTCTGGACGAAAGCGATCTCGATCAACCTTGATACCGGCGAACGGCTGGTTCTCCGGTCGCCGCAGGACGCGCTTTATGCGCTCGTCTCCGACTGGCCGATGAATGGCGGCGTCCATCAGCAGCGGGCGATGGATTTCTGCCGTGCCTGGCTTGCCGGGCGCATGCCGGCCGAGACGGTGCGGCAGGCGTTCGTCCTTGCGGCGCTGGAAGCCGGCGTGGCGATCAGCGATGATGATCAGACCGGGGCCGAAAGTCCGGTTTCAAACTCTCCGGTATAAGGGCAGTGACGCAGAGGTGTTCGGCCGTCGCGCGGCCAGCGGCGCCGCGTCAACTACGTTCATGTATTGCAAATATTATTCCCGCTGTGTTTGTAGGAATGCGCGGCGTTTATCACGCTCCGATTCTTTGGAGAGTCACCTGAATGAGAATAAAACTTCTTGCCTGCGCTGCCCTGCTGATGCTGGCCGGCTGCAACGCCCCCGTGTCGCAATCCGTTGCAGATTCCCAGCGTGCGCCCTCGAGCGACGTCCGGCAGAACTTCATCAATGTTGTATTCAAGAGAGTTTACAGACACGAAGCGGGGGAAATCGTTTGGGCTCGGATTTCGAGCGTGGTGCTGCTTGAGCCCGAGAAGAAGATCTATGCTTATTGCGTGCGGATAGTGCCTAAGCGTGGCTGGGGCGACTGGGCCTATCTCGGCGTCTCCTTCACGGATGGAAAAATACTGGGCGCGACGGTGAACGACGATCGCTGCCACGACAAGCGGCTGCGCTACTACCCGTTTCCTGAGATGAACGGCATGAAGACCTGAGGCAGCGCGAAGGCTCCGGTCGGGTCGCCTGTTGGCGGCAGGATGATGCTTCGAGGAGGCCGCAATCGCCGTCGCTCAGTGCTTGACCAGCGCACGTGCCTGCACCGGTTGCTCGATGCCCTTCAGGGCCAGCATGCGGGTTTCGGCGCCCGCCGCCAGGTCGGGAGCCTTCGCTGCCGTATCCGCCGAGACCAGGATCTCGCCCGCCGCCGCGTGGGATTCCAGCCTGGCGGCCTGGTTGACGACGCCGCCGATTGCGGTGAAATCGCTGCGGAAGCTGGAGAATTCGCCGATCTGAACCTCGCCGGAATGGATGCCGACGCCGACGCCGAGGGTGCGACCGGGCAGGGCCTCGAGCGTCAGCTCGTTCAGCGCCGCGGCGCAGTTGCGCTGGATCTCCTGGGCGGCCAGGATCGCGGCGGCGGCGTGATCCTTGCTGACGATCGGGAAATTGAAGATCGCCATCAGGCCGTCGCCCATCTGCTTGTTGACGATGCCGTCATGCGCCCAGATCGCCTGGGCGCAGCGATCCTGGAACAGGCTGACGATCGCGCTCAGCTGTACCGCCTCGATGCGCTCCGACAGGTCCGTGAATCCCCTGATATCGGCAAACAGGATAGTGGCGTCGACGGTGATCTGGCGCTGCTTCTTGACGTACTGGAAGGAGCGCTCGCAGATCGTGCAGATATCCGGGTTCATCTTGCTGCGGGTGATGCCCAAGGCGCGGAAGGGCAAGGCGAACGGGCCGCCGATCGGAATCGGCATATGCATCTGGTCCCAGCAGCCGCGGCAGATCCTGGCGCTGCCGTGCCTGGCCGGCTCACCGGAGGAGGCTGTCGTCATATCGAACAATTCCTCGTCCAGAGCATGGTGCCGAAAGGTGTGAGCGGTTTCCTTATGACATCATGCTCTAACAGTTTAATTTAGAACAGCATGATTTTTGGCCCACCAGCTTAAAATCATTCTGTTGCGGGCGATCGATCAATGTCTTGAACAAGGGGAAGCAGGTCACCGCGGGATGGCGCTACCGACCGTCCATCCCAGCGCTTCGACGCCCAACAACCCGTCGGCGACATAGGCCGCGCCGAGGCAGCCGACGAGGGCGACAAGGCTTTTGCAGAGTCCTTCGTCATTGATGATCTCCAGGTCGACCGACGGCGGTCTTGGAAACGGGCGGAACGAGAACTTCGCCCAGGGCTCGAATAGCGCCACACTTGTTACTCCCACTGGCCGAGATCCGCTGCCAGACTATCTCCCGCAACAGTGACAAGCAGCGGACGGACGCGTGCTTTGCATCCCCGAAGCGCCGGTATTCGCCGTAACCAGGAGATTTCAAAATGACCACAACAGCTCAGAACGGCGGACAGAAGGCCATGCACAGACCCGCGGTCGTGTCGCAGACAGCCTGGGACGCTGCCTGGAAGCAGATGCTCGTTAAGGAAAAGGCCCAGAGCCATGCCCGCGACGCGCTTGCCGCCGAGCGCCGGCGCATGCCGTGGATGGCCGTGGAGAAGGATTATGCATTCGAAGGGCCGCAGGGCAGGGTCAGCCTGCTCGACCTGTTCGAGGGGCGCCACCAACTAATCCTCTACCGCGCCTTCTACGAGCCCGGCGTCTTCGGCTGGCCGGAGCATGCCTGCCGCGGCTGCTCGATGGTGGCCGATCAGGTCGCCCATGTCGCTCATCTCAACGCCCGCGACACGACGCTGGTCTTTGCCTCGCGCGGGCCGCAGGCCGATATCGCGCGGCTGAAGGCGCGGATGGGCTGGACGACGATACCGTGGGTGACGATCACCGACAGCTTCGACAAGGATTTCGGCGTCGACGAGTGGCACGGCACCAACGTGTTCTACCGCGACGGCGAGCGCATCTTCCGCACCTATTTCGTCAACAACCGCGGCGACGAGCAGATGGGCGGCACCTGGAACTATCTCGACATCACGCCGCTCGGACGCCAGGAAGTCTGGGAGGATTCGCCCGAGGGCTATCCGCAGACACCGACCTACAAGTGGTGGAACTGGCACGACAGTTACGCGGCTGATGCCGAACCCGACAAGAAATGGGTCGAGGTCTCCGACGCCGGCGAGGCGGCGTTCCGAGAGGAAAGCGCCAAGGGGAAATCGTGAGAGGTGGCGCGACGATGAAGATCTGAATGACCTCGGTTGCCTTGCCGGCCACTGACCATGCATAGTGGCCGGCGATGCGGAGGGGGCGGCGGCGATGAGATTGCATGCGCTTGTGGTGATGATGCTTCTCGCACCTGCGGCGGCGCATGCCGAAAGGCGCTGCGGCTGGCTGGACAATCCCTCGACGGCGAACTGGTCGCTCAATGATGCCGGCGGCGGCTGGATCATCATGGAGAATGGCAGCGGCTACAAGGCCGAAGGAATGGACAAGATCCCCGACCTTACGACCGGCGAATACGTCTACACCCATGCCACGCACGGCTATGCCTGCGCTTGCATGGACGTGGAGATGGACGGCGAGGGAGGGATCAGCCGCATTCATTCCGTGCGGCAATTGCCGCTTTCCCGATGCCGGAGCGATGCCGCCATCGGCTGGTTCCTGCACAGAGGCGAGTGACGTACACACCGAACAGAAGAGCGTTCGTTAGCGAGGCCGCGGCAGTGGGAACTTCTGCGCCTTCGGCGTGTTCGGTCCGGCGGCCTAATCCCCGATCACGGCAACACCGAGCGACTACGTTCGGCTTCTGAAAAGAAATTTCAATGCAAAGTGGAAACATTCCGGGGCAGGCAGCGTTATACCCGTTGCCGTAGCTGTGCCCGCGGTCCGATAGGGGAGGCTCAATCATGAGGGTCATGATCGTTGAAGATGAGAATATCATCGCTCTGGAGCTCGAACGCATTGCGCAAGAGGCCGGACACCAGACCATCGGGCCGGTTTCGACGGTGGAGCAGGCTCTCGCCCACGCTCATAGAAGCGATGTGGCGCTCGTCGATCTTAATCTCTCGGATGGGGCGAGCGGCGCCCAGCTGGCGCGCCGGCTGATCGACCGCCACGGCGTGGACGTCATCTTCGTCACCGGCAGTCCGGAAAATGTCGGCCACGGCATCGACGGGGCGCTCGATGTGATCTCCAAGCCTTTCACCGACGAAAGAATTGTCAGCGCGCTTTCGCAGGCAGAGGCCAGACGCAAAGATTTCGGCGGCAAGGCGGCGGTCTGACGAAAGGGAGTTTGACGTCGCCGAGAAGGTGGGGCTGGAAGAGCCAGAGTGCTTCGGTCGGCAACAATTGGGCGGCTTCCGCTTTTCATCCTGTGCATTTGAATGTTGCACTGCGGTAAATATCTCGTCTATACCACAGGCATTCACCACGGACCCGGTGAGACCCCGGGTGGCTCTTCTGGCCGCCGATCCGCCAGACAACGCAAAACCTGCATGCCATCACGCGACCGCTCGGCAGAGCGTGTCGGGCCATGCTTTGCGAGACTCCATCCCATGCTGCTTTCCTCCATCCGTCGCGATTGGTCCGCCAATCCCATGCGCGAAGTGCTTGCCGGAGCGGTGGCGACCTTCGCCCTGATCCCCGAGGTCATCGCCTTTTCCTTCGTGGCTGGGGTCGACCCCGAGGTCGGCCTGTTCGCCTCCTTCATCATTAGCATCGTCATTGCGTTTACCGGCGGACGACCGGCGATGATTTCGGCCGCCGCCGGATCGGTGGCACTGGTCGCGGCGCCGCTGGTGCATTCCCATGGACTGGCCTATCTGTTTGCAGCCGGGCTGCTGGCGGGGTTGCTGCAGATCGCGTTCGGCCTGCTGCGGCTCGGCGTGCTGATGCGCTTCGTATCGAAATCGGTGCGCACCGGCTTCGTCAACGCGCTGGCTATTTTGATCTTTGCCGCGCAGATGCCGCATGTCATCGGTGCCGCGCCGCTGGAATATGCCGTTTTGATCGCTGGGCTGCTGATTATCTATGTGACGCCGCGGATCACGACGGCGATCCCGTCGCCGCTGATCTGCATTCTGATTCTGACTGTCGCCTCAATGTCGCTCGGGTTGCCGGTGCTGACTGTCGCCGACCTCGGCAAGCTGCCGGATTCGTTGCCCGTCTTCGCCTGGCCGGCGGTGCCGCTGACGCTGGAAACCCTCCGGATCATCGCCGGACCGGCGCTTGCCATCGCCATGGTCGGGCTGCTGGAATCGATGATGACGGCGAGCGTCGTCGACGATCTCACGGATACGCCGAGTTCGAAGAACCGCGAATGCACTGGTCTCGGCCTCGCCAATGCGGCCGCCAGCCTCTTCGGCGGCATCGCCGGCTGCGGCATGATTGGCCAGACGGTGAGCAATGTGAAATATGGCGGGCGCGGCCGGCTCTCCACGCTGTTTGCCGGCGCCTTTCTGCTGATTCTGATGGTCCTTCTGAAGCCCTGGGTCTCCGAGGTTCCGGTTGCCGCGCTGGTGGCAATCATGGTCATGGTGTCGATCGACACGTTCGACTGGTCGTCGCTTCGAGCCGTGGTGGTTCATCCCAGGATGTCGAGCGCGGTCATGGTTGCGACCGTTGTCGTCACGGTTTTTACCGCCAACCTGGCGCTCGGGGTGACGGTCGGCGTGCTGCTCAGTGGCGTGTTCTTCACCTTCAAGGTCGCCCGTCTGCTGCGGGTGGACGTGGCCTCCGATCAGGCTGGCGGGCGGATCGCCTACCGCGTGTCCGGTCAGGTGTTCTTTGCCTCCGCCGATGTCTTCATCGACGCTTTCGACGTCCAGGATGCGATCGGCAAATCCGTGCTGATCGATGTGTCCGAGGCGCATTTCTGGGATATCACCGCTGTTGCGGCACTCGACAAGGTGGTGCAGCGCTTCCGGGCGCACGGCATTTCCGCCGAGGTCGCCGGCCTCAACCTGGCGAGCGCGACATTGATCGGAAGCCTCGACAGCACGGTGGCGCTGAAGGAAGTGTGACGGGCAGACGCCACTTCTCTCTTGGCGTCCGGATTGATTGTGGCATCATGCCGGGGATGCTTTCCCAGGAAAGATATTCCAGATGAAGCACACGCTCATTGCCATTCTTTTCGCGCTCACTGCCTGCGCCAGCGTCGGCAGCGGTCCGCAGCCTCTTCCAGGCAGCCTCACCTATGGCGGCAAGGTCGTTCATTCGCCCTATCGCACGGGAACGGTGGTCAAGCACACCTTTCTCGGCCAGTTCGGCGACCGTGTTTTCGAGAGCTATGTCGTCCAGGCTGACGGAACGCTGAAGCTCACGTCGCAGAGCACGGGACCAGACTTCCTTTGGCGGTGAACGAGCCCCGCGGCCTCACCAGGGCTACCGCAAGACGACGGCGAGATCGCTGCTCTCGTTTACCGCATTCAGGCGCTCGGCCGCCACCTGGATGAACGCCTTGACCAGCGGCGATAGGTGCTGGCTGCTGGGATAGACGACATGCAGGCCGCCGGCCGGCGTGGTATAGTCGGGAAGAACGCGGCGCAGCCGGCCATCCTTGATGCAGGTCTCGGCATGTACGTGCGGCAGCTGGGCGATGCCGTGGCCGGCGATGGCGGCGGCCATGACCGCCTGCATTTCATTAGCGGCGAAACGGCCCGATACCGCGACTGTTTCCTGGCCGTGCGGCCCTTCGAGCAGCCATTGCGCCTGGGTGGATTGGCCGGCGATGACGCAATCGTGGCGGACAAGATCCGCCGGCTGATCGGGCGCGCCGCAGCGTGCGAGATAATCCGGGCTGGCGCAGAGCGCCCTGTAGGTCGAGCCGAGCTTGCGGGCAATCAGGGTGGAATCTTCCAGAATGCCGGTGCGGAAGGCGAGGTCGATGCCGTTTTCGATGAGGTTCAGCCGGTCGTCGGTCAGGCGCAGTTCGACCTTGGCTTTCGGGTAGGTCGCCAGGAAATCGAAAATCGCCGCGGCAAGGAAATGGCCGCCGAATCCCACCGGCGCGGAGATGCGGATCGTGCCGGCAGGTTCGGCCCGCGTTTCGGCCAGGCGGAGGTTGGCCTGTTCCAGCGTGCGTAGCGCCTGGCTGCTCTCCTCGTAATAGAGGCGTCCCGCATCCGTCAGCTTGAGGCAGCGGGTGGTGCGCTGCAGCAGGCGTACGCCCATCTCGCGCTCGAGCATGGCGATGCGGCGGCTGACGGTCGTCTTCGGTATAGCGAGCAGACGGGCGGCGGCGGTGAAGCTGCCGGCCTCGACGACTCGGGCGAAGACGACGATATCATTGAGGTCGAACATTGTATTCACCAGTGGCACGATGTTTCTCAATAATAGGCTATTATGGTCCAATTCGACAGGCCTTACCTCTGCCATATCGCCAACGACAAGGAGTAGCGACATGAGCAATACGAGAAGCGTTCTGGTAACGGGTGCGACCGGCCAGCAGGGCGGTGCTGTGGTGCGCGCATTGATTTCGCGGGGACATCGCGTCAGGGCAATATCACGCCAGCCGGAGAGCGGCGGCGCAAAGCGGCTGGCCGCCGCAGGGGTCGAGGTGGTCGCCGGCGATCTCGACGACGCGGCATCGGTGACGAAGGCTGCGACGGGCGTCGACACGATGTTCCTGATGGGCAACAGCTACGAGGCCGGGACGGATGCGGAAGCCCGCCAGGGCATGAACGCCGCAGATGCGGCGAAGGCGGCCGGCCTCGGCCACCTGATCTATTCCTCCGTCGCCGATGCCGACAAGAAGACCGGCATTCCGCATTTCGAAAGCAAGTATCTGGTCGAGAAACATATTGCCGCGCTCGGCATTCCCTACACGATCAGCGCGCCGGTCGCCTTCATGGAGAATACCGTGGCGCCATGGGCAATCGACGGGCTGCGCCAGGGCGTCTATGCGGCTGCGCTGCCGCCGGCTCGCCTGCTGCAGCACATCGCCATCGCCGATATCGGCGGTTTCGTCGCGGCACTCACCGAGCGGCGCGAAAAGGTGTTCGGCAGGCGTTTCGATATTGCCGGCGACGAATTGTCCGGCGAGGAGCAAGCGAAGATCCTGTCAGACGTCCTCGGCCGCCCGATCGCCTACCACGAACTGCCAATCGCCGCGATACGCCAGCAGAGCGAGGATATGGCGCTGATGTTCGAATGGTTCGACCGCACCGGCTACGACGCGGATATCGCCGCCCTGCGCCGGGATTTCCCCGATGTCGGCTGGCACCGCTACGCCGACTGGGCCGAGGGGTTTGATTGGAGTGTGCTCGACAAGGCGGCGGGGTAACACGTTCTCCGCCACATCGTTGTGTCCCCGATGTCGTCAGTCAGTGACGTCGGGGACGCTGTCCGGGAATTCTGAGAGAGGCGACGGGCAGGAGGGCTGGCGGCCGGTTTCCGAACTCGTCGCAATAGCCGCCTCGCTCGGCTATGCTCCTGCCGCCGGCGACACTCTCGAGCTTCCGTGGTCGACCCGATACTTGCGGCCGCTCGCCGCTGAGCCATATGATCGACGCAGGCCATCGTCCTTGAAGGGGGAGACGTCAATGCCGTCGAGTTTCAATGTCGAAAATGCGGATGGTTATGAACGGCTGATGGGGCGGTGGAGCAAGAGGCTGGCGCCGATGCTGATCGATTTCGCCGGCCTCGCGGATGGGGACCGCGTGCTCGATGTCGGCTGCGGCACCGGCAGCCTGACGTTCACGCTCGCCGAAACGGCCGGCCTGCGCGAGATCGCCGCCATCGATTATTCGCCGGTCTTCGTCGAGGCGGCGACCCGCCGCAATACCGATCCGCGCATATCCATCCGCCAGGCCGATGCCTGTGCGCTGCCCTTCGAGGACGGCCGCTTCGACAGGGCAATGTCGCTGCTCGTGCTGCATTTCGTTCCGGAGGCGGCCAAGGCAGTGTCCGAGATGCGCCGTGTGGTCCGCCCTGGCGGCGTGGTCGCCGCTGCCGTCTGGGATCATTATGGCGGCATGTCCGGCATGCGGATGATGTGGGACACGGTTGTCATGCTCGACGAGCAGGCGCTGCCGCTGCGTCGCAGATATTGTTTCCAGCCGATGATGCGTCCGGGGGAATTGAAGCAGAGCTTCATCGCCCAGGGCCTGGCCGACGTCGAGGAGACGTCGCTGCTGATCCGGATGGAATACGCTTCCTTTGATGATTATTGGCAACCGATCGCCGCCGGCGAGGGGCCGCTCGGCAAGTATGTCGCGGGGCTGGATCCGGCGAAGCGAAAGGCCGTCGATGCCGCCCTCCGAGCCGCATACGAAGCCGGCGAGCCGGATGGGCCGCGATCGTTCGCATCGGTGGCCTGGGCTTGCCGCGGTAGGGTGCCTGCGGGCGGATAGGGCGTGATTGGTTCTCCCGTATAAGGGCGAGGTCGGCCACCGGTGGCTGATAGGCGCAAGAAGCATTGTTGCGGCGTGTGCTTCGAGCCTCCGGCCTGCGGTCTGCGCGCCTCAGGATGAGGGGATGTCGGAGGAGGCCGCACTCTGCAAAGCGGCCGTTGGGCGACCGTTCGCTGCGTGAACAGATCGGCGGCGCCGACATCGGGCTCTATGCGGCTAGGCGGGTCGGACACAACAGACTTGAAGGAGAGCCGCTGCGCCCTGCCGACGATCCGCATCGTGACGTGAGACGATCGGTCCGAGCCTTGGGGGCTTGCCGCCGAACGACGGCGTGCTAGGTAGGGCCTGCCGGTATCTCGCCGGATCACCTATTCCCTCCATAGCTCCCGAGTTTTTCCATGCCGTTTTCTCCCGCAGCCATCTGGCCCGTCGTCATGCTGTTTGCCTCCAACATCTTCATGACCTTTGCCTGGTATGGCCATCTCAAGCACAAGGGCAGCGCGATCTTCCTTGCTATCGTGGTCAGCTGGGGCATCGCCTTCTTCGAATATTGCCTGGCAGTGCCGGCCAACCGCATCGGCTCGGCGGTCTATACGACGGCGCAGCTGAAGACGATGCAGGAGGTGATCACGCTGATCGTCTTTGCTGGCTTCTCGATCTTCTGGCTCGGCGAGAACCTTACCTGGAACCATGCGATCGGCTTTGCGCTGATCGCAATCGGAGCATCCTTCATCTTTCGGGCGTAAATTGTAGTTTTTTCAGTAAATTACAAATCGTCCATGTCTAGATAACGCCGCATTTTCTACAGATTGGCGTCGCAATCGGCTGGCAGCCTGTCACTTCCAGCATTTCCGTGTCACGGAAATGCTTTCCAAGGTTTTGTTTTTGCGCAATTCCGGGCGCAAAACCACGGCACACTTTTGCTGGAATTGCTTCAGCAGTGATCAGGAGTTGACCGGCCATGAGCCTCTCTTTCCCGACGATGGCGGCGATCCGGTTCGGGTATGGTTTTCGGCCAGGCGAGGCGCCGCCGCAAAGCAAGGATGAGCTGATCGGCCAGCTCAGCAAAGGGATGGCGGCAACGCCCGACTTTCCGCTCGGCGGTCCCGACATGCGCCACCGGGCCATCCTCAGCCTGCAGGAGCAGCTGAAGCAGATCCGGGAGGACGCCAAGACGGTGACCGACGATCCGACCCGACGCGAGATGCGCAAGGGGGTGCAGCGCCAGGCGCAGCAACAGTTCCAGCACGATGCGAACCTGCGGCTGATGCAGGCGGTACTGTCGCCCTATGGCTTTTACGAACGGCTGGCGACCTTCTGGACCGATCATTTCTCCACCAGCGCCAACAAGAGCCTGCCGATGCGGCTCATCGTGCCACTTTATGAATCCGAGGCGATCCGGCCATTCATGGCAGGCAGGTTCGGCGATCTCCTGCGCAGCGCCACGGCCCATCCCGCCATGCTGATCTATCTCGATCAGGCGGATTCGCTCGGGCCGGATTCGGCCGGCGGCATCAAACGCAACAAGGGGCTGAACGAAAATCTCGGCCGCGAACTCCTGGAACTGCATACGCTCGGGGCCGGCAGCGGCTATACCCAGGCGGATGTGACGGCGGCGGCCATGGTGCTGACGGGCTTGACCATCGACCGCAAGGAGATGGACATCGCCTTCCGGCCGAATATTTCCGAGCCCGGCACACACCAGGTGCTCGGTGTCAGTTATGGCGGGCGCAAGCGCTCGGGCGACGACTATCTCGATATGCTCGACGATCTTTCGGTCCATTCGAAGACGGCGGCGCATATCAGCCGTAAGCTCGCGGTGCATTTTATCTCCGACCAGCCGGACGAGGGCATGGTCTCGGACATGGCCGCGGCATGGAAGAAGACGGATGGTGATCTCACAGCAGTCTACACCGCCATGTTCGACCATCCCGCCGCCTGGCGCGACGAGGGTGCTAAGGCGCGCCAGCCCTTCGATTATGTCGTCGCCGGCCTGAGGGCTCTGAATGCGGGGCCGGTCAACGGCGTCGTCGGCAGTTTCCTGGCTGCCAACCAGCAAGGCACTGAAGAGGGCGACATGGCGGCGAATACGCCTGGCATGGCTGGATCGCCTGTCACAACGGATCCCGCCGGCGAGGCGAGGGACAAGCGGCTCAAGGCCTTCCGGACGGCGCGGGCGCTGGGGCAGGGGGCACTGAAGCGCATGGGACAGCCGACCTGGCTGCCGCCGAGTCCTGCGGGTTTCGAGGAAGGGTTTTCCGCCTGGATCACCGGCAGCCAGCTCGCCGAGCGATTGGCCTGGGCGCGGCGGGCCGCCACCCAGTTCGGCCGCGACGAAGATCCGCGTGAATTCCTGAAATCGACGCTTGCAGATGCTGCGCGCGACGAGACGATCCGCGTGGTGTCGCAGGCGCCGAACAAGATCAGCGGACTGACATTGGTGCTGGCATCGCCAGAATTCAACCGCCGATAGGAGGCCTTCGCCATGACGCTGTCGATGAACCGGATCTCCCTTTCCCGCCGCGGCTTTCTGACATCAGCCTGCTGTCTCGCCGCCGCTCCCGTCTTCACGCCGGTCACCTTCGCGGCGATGCCAGGCGACAACCGCTTCGTCACCATCGTGCTGCGCGGCGCAATGGACGGGCTGGATCTGGTGCAGCCTTACGGCGATGCCGGTTTCGCGGCGCTCCGGCCGACCTTGGCGCTGACGCCCGATACCGGGCTTCTCGATCTCGACGGGCACTTCGGCCTCAATCCCGCCGCCGCCGAACTGATGCCGCTCTGGAAGAGCCGGGAGCTTGCCTTCGTGCATGCGGTGTCGACGCCCTATCGCGATCAGCGCAGCCATTTCGACGGGCAGGACATGCTGGAGTCGGGCGGCGACCATGTCGCCGAGGAAAAGACCGGCTGGCTGAACCGGGCGCTCGCCGTCATTCCGCGCTCGGACGCGCGCAAGGCGATCGACGTCAACACCTCGACGGAGCTGATCCTTTCCGGTCCCAACAATGTCGACGTCTGGGCATCGGATTCCAATCTGGCGCCGGCGCGGGACGAGATGCAGTTCCTGGCGCGGCTCTATGCCGGCGATCCGCCGTTTGCCGCAGCCCTTGCCGAGGCGACGCGGGCCGACGCCGCCTCGATGATGATCGAGGCGGACGGCCAGCGCGGTGAAAAGGTTGCTGATGTGGCGGCGCTCGCGGCCAACATGCTGAAGGGCGACTATCGTATCGCCAGCTTCTCGATATCAGGCTGGGACACGCATATCGGCCAGGCCGGCCAGTTCAAGCGGCCGACACAGGATCTCGCGCAAGCGATCAACACGCTGAAGACGACGCTCGGCCCCGAAATCTGGGCAAAGACGGTGGTGCTTGCGATGACCGAATTCGGCCGCACCGTCCGCCAGAACGGCTCCGCCGGCACCGACCACGGCACCGGCGGCTGCGCGGTGCTAGCTGGAGGCGCCATCAATGGCGGCCGCATCCTCGGCAAGTGGCCCGGCATAGGCGACGGCCAGCTGCTCGACGACCGTGACCTGATGCCGACGGCGGATGTGCGCGAGATTGCAGCGGCGATGCTCTATCGGCAGTTCGATGTCGGCGTGGATGATTTGACGGGGAAGATTTTTCCGGGATTGGAGTTTGATAAGGGGTCGCAGTTTTTGAAGGGGTGAGTTGCGGTGGTTGAGCGGCTTGCCGGTTCTTCTCCCCAGCAGGGACAAGGTGGCCCACAGGGCCGAATGAGGGGGCCAAACGGCACGACTTTCATTGCCCCTCGCTTGCCCTCAGCGCATTTGCGGCTTTGCCGCTCCCCCCCCTCATCTGCCTTAACCGGGCATCTCGCCTCGCTGGGGAGAAGGGGAGCAAGCCGCTGCCCGGCCCTTCGCTTCAAGCTCAGCGCGTTCGTCGCTGTAATCGATTCACTGGATCGATTGCTTCGGCTGCACCGAACCGCTCCTCACCCCAACACATCATACAGCCTAAAGATAAAGCTCATCTGATAGACGAGGTTGACGACCACGAAGATGGTGTGGAAGCGGCGGTTGGGGGTCCAGGCGGCCAGCGCGCAGAGCAGGATGTAGATGATGTTGCGGGCGGGATATTCCCAGCCGAGCGAGAGGATGCGCTCATGGCCCTTGATTGCCGTATCGAGAATATCGACGGCGTAGGTGAGGCCGAGGATGCCGAAGAACCATTTGCGCCGGGAAATGAAATATTCCTCGTAGCCGCCATATTCGTCGAGGCTCGCCGGGAAAAGCAGGGCGCAAAGCAGGAAGAACAGACTGCAGAAGCAGATGAGGAAGAGATAGATGCCGAAGCCGATCGCGGGCACGGCCTGCAGGCGATATTCCCACCACCAGATATGAATGATGAAGAGAAACAGGGACAGCGCCCAGCCGAGATGGACGGGATAGACCTTCGCCTTGCCGGGATGCTGGACGATGCCGGCAACGCCGGTCAGCAGCCTGGCAAGCGAAAGGCTGATGACCATGCCCATCACCACCTTGATGTGCAGGAAGACCTCGGGTGAGCTGACCGTTTCCATTCCCTATCCCCGGGCGCTAAACCTGTCACGCCGCGGGGACCACCTTGGGCATGCCCTCTTCGTCGAGCGCCACCATGATGAAGGTGCCGGCGGTGACCTTTTCCATCTTGGCATAACGCGAGCGGTGCGCCCAGGCTTCGACGATGAGGGTGATCGAGGTGCGGCCGACACGCTCGATATCGGTATAGACCGACAGCGTGTCGCCGATCTTGACCGGCAGTTCGAAGGCCATTTCCTTGACCGCGGCGGTGACGACGCGACCCTTGGCGCGCTCGGCGGCGCGGATGCCGGAAGCAAGGTCCATCTGCGCCATGACCCAGCCGCCGAAGATATCGCCGGCCGGATTGGCATCGCCCGGCATGGCGAGCGTGCGCAGCGTCAGTTCGCCTCTCGGCTTGGCGGCATCGGTCATCAAGGGTTCTCCATCTGGTGCGGTGGTGGCGGGTGATTCACTGGAGAGCACCCTAGTGCAAGGTCAAACGCGTGTAAAAGGCGGGAAGGCAGGGCGCAACGGGCCGGTGGCGGGTGCGCTTGTTTGGGTGAGTTGCCGTCGACTCAAAAAGTACATACATAATGAGTTGCACTGCTGCCGCTTCTCGATTTCTCTTCTTGAGGAAGAAGGTCACTGTTTTAAGGATTGCAACATAGTTTCATTGAATATAATAAACGAGTATTTATAATGAGTTCGGCAGTTTATAAATTAATGGCCATATATTCTATGGTACTTGTTACGATTTCTTATGGAATGGTAGCGTATTTATATTGGCAATTTACGGGCATAAACATCGATGTTAGAAATCAAAACTGTGACGCAGGCGCACTCGTCATAGCGCTGATCTGGTTCGCGATTTCAGCAATTTCATTGTTGCTTCATATGGCAACAGGATATCTATATTATTCCTCCAGAGGGGAAGGCGCATACGGCCCTCTCAAGCCTGGACAGAGGCCAAAACCTGATGGCAAGGGGTGTATTCCTTACGTAACGGATTGGGGCCTGGCGGTATGCCTGTTCTTCCCATTCGCGTTTTCATTTCCAAGGTGCTAGGCCGAACAATTCAAACCGCAACTCGTTTCGCTTTCAGCTGCGGTCTAGATCGCGCGCTCCAGCCCCAGCTAGCTCCTGCGGCTGGCCGGCTGTGGGAAAAATATGGCGGGCCGCGCCGATTTAAATTCCATTCGATTTTCAATTGGTTGAATCTCACAACTGCCGCCTCACCTTACGTTATTTAATCAATTTCTAAATAAACTTTACGCTCCAGTAATTCCGGTCGTTCAGAGTGTGATCGATTTCACATATAAGACTCGCCGGGAACCTCATGCGCAACATCAAGATTTCCACACGCCTTTACTGCCTCGTCGGCTTCACGCTTGCTGTGCTCGCGGCAACGATGGTGTTCTTTCTGAACTATTCCTATTCCGAGCTGCAGGCAGAGCGGAAGGCGGGGTTGGAGAAGATGGAGGCGACGGCGCTCGGCATCTTCGACAAATATTACAAGATGGAGCAGGCGGGCACGATGACCCGCGAACAGGCCCAGGCGGCCGCCAAGGACGTGATCGGCGCGATGCGCTACGGCGCCGACGGCTATTTCTGGATCAACGACATGCGTCCCACGATGGTGATGCACCCGATCAAGCCGGCGTTGAACGGCACCGATATTTCGCAGATGAAGGATCCCACAGGCAAGTTCCTGTTCGTCGAATTCGTCAACAAGGTGAAGAAGGACGGCAAGGGCTTCGTCGATTATTACTGGCCGAAGCCGGGCGCCGACGAACCGGTGCTGAAATATTCCTATGTCGCCGGTTTCGAGCCCTGGGGCTGGATCGTCGGCACCGGCGTCTATGCCGATGACCTTGCAGCACTCTATCGCCAGAACGCGTTCTGGGCGGCGGTGCTCTGCCTGCTCGGCGCGGCTGCCACCATTGCCATCGCTTATGCCATCGTGCGCAGCGTAACAGTGCCAATCGCCCGGCTGAAGACGGCCATGAACGCGATTGCCGCCGAAGAGGCATCGGTGGAGATCGCCGGCAGCGATTGTCGCGACGAGATCGGCCAGATGGCCAAGGCGCTGCTGGTGCTGCGCGATTCCGTCGATGAGCGCAGCGCGCTGCGCGGACGGGAAGACGAGAGGCAGCGGCAGATCGAGGACGAGCGCCGCGGTAACGAGGCGAGCCTGCGTTCGGCCTCCGAGCGGCAGACGCTTGCGATGCAGGCGCTCGGCGTCGGCCTGGAGAAGCTCGCAGGCGGCGACCTGACAGTTGCGATCGGCGATATCGGCGAGGATTACGCCAAGCTGAGGGGCGATTTCAACGCCGCCGTCGATGCGCTGAACGGCGTCATCCATGCGATCGCCGAATCGAGCCATGTCGTCAACGAAAGTGCTTCCGACATCAGCGAAGCGACGGGCAATCTGTCGAAGCGGACGGAACAGCAGGCGGCCGCCCTCGAAGAGACGGCAGCAGCCCTCGACGAGATCACCGCGACTGTGAAGACCGCATCCGAGCGGGCGAACGAGGCGCGCGAGATGGTGGCCGAAACCAAGGCGAGCGCCGGCCGCTCCGGCGATATCGTTCGCAATGCGGTGACGGCGATGGGCCGCATCGAGGAATCGTCGAGCCGTATCAACCAGATCATTTCGGTGATCGACGAGATCGCCTTCCAGACGAACCTTCTGGCGCTGAATGCCGGCGTCGAGGCGGCGCGGGCAGGCGAGGCGGGCCGCGGTTTTGCTGTCGTCGCCCAGGAAGTGCGCGAACTCGCCCAGCGCTCGGCCAATGCGGCCAAGGAGATCAAGGAACTGATCAGCCGGTCGGCGACGGAGGTCGAAGGCGGGGTGGCGCTGGTGCGCTCGACCGGCGAGGCGCTGCTGGAGATCGAGGCGCTGGTCAACCAGGTCAACGACCACGTCGCGTCGATCGCGACGGCGGCACGCGAACAATCGACCGGGCTGAACGAGATCAACGGTTCCGTCAATCACATGGACCAGATGACGCAGCAGAATGCCGCGATGGTCGAGGAGACCACGGCGGCGAGCCGCACGCTTGCCGAGGAAAGCACCCAGCTGAAGACGCTGCTTTCGAATTTCCGGCTGCGCGGGGCAGGGCAATCGCCTGGAGCCCGGTACACACGGGCAGCGTGAGTTAAACGACAGATCAAAGGCCGCGAAAGCGACGCGAAAGCGGCCTTTTTCATCTGCGTCGCGTTCAGATTGTGCCGGTAAGTTTTCATTCACCGTTTTTAATTAAAATTGGAGTGAGTTTTTTCTGTCACTGCCCAGTCGGCCTGCGGAAGCGATAAGAGTATGGCGTTTGTTTCCTTTCCTCGGCGATCCCTTTTGCCCCTATTGCTCTCGGCGGCGCTGACGACCTGTTCGATCAGTGATGGGCTGGTGCCGCCGGCCAATGTCGACAGCGGCACCAGGGTCAGTTCGATCTCGCCGGCACGGGGAGCGGCGCGTATGGCGCCTGCGGTGCGCATGGCGCCGGTGGAAAGCCAGGCCTCCTATCCCGTTTCCAGCGCACCCGTCGGCAATAGCCAGGGGTCCGTCGATTACCTCGATACGCCGAATCTTGCCGGCGCCGGTCACACGGCACAGGCGCCGCAGACGTTGCGTGCCCCGGCAACCCAAGGCCGCCGGCTGCCGATGATCGACAGCGACGAGGCGCTGGCCGCAGGCCAGCCGAACGGCAATTGGGGTGGTACGCAGAACCTTACGATCCCTTCCGGTGGCGTCAACATGGATGACGAACTCGGGGCCGAGCCAGTTGTCGGGCTGGCACAGGAGCAACAGCAGCAGATCGCCGAGGGCAATGCCAGCGAGCCTGTTGTCGACGGCATCGGCACCGACAATCCGGCTCAGATCAATCAGCCCATGCGCCAGGCCAGGCAGGCTTCGATGCCGCAACCGGCAGCGCAGACGCAGATGAGCCGGGCGCCCGCCTGGAATGACGGCAGCCCTGTCGTGGCGCCCTCCCGCGTTCCCGAAGAGGACGAAAGCGAAGAGGTCGCGATGCTCAAGCCGAACAACCCGATGATGAGCGAACCGGCGGTGCCGCTCGACCCGAGCGTCATGCCGGCCTCCGAGCTCGCCTGCCGGCGCGAGCTGAAGCGCATGGGCGTACTCTTCGACGACAAGCCGCCGATCTCGAACGGGCCGGCCTGCCAGGTGCCCTATCCAGTGTCGCTGAAGGGGCTTTCCGGCAATATCGGCGTCAGCCCCGCGGTGACGCTGAACTGCCAGGTGACGCTCGCCTTCGCCAAATGGGTGAAGAACGAGCTGGCGCCGTCTGCCCGCTACCGCTACTGGAGCGGCATCAGGACGATCCAGCCGCTCGGTGGTTATTCCTGCCGGCGCATGAACAACAGCCGGCAGAGATATAATCCGATGTCGGAACACGCCCATGGCAACGCCATCGACGTCGGCAAGTTCGTGCTGAAGAACGGCCACGAGATCGACGTGCGCAAGAAGGGCCTGTTCTCGCTGCGCGAGGGCCGGCTGCTGAAGGCGGTGCGCACCGACAGCTGCCGCTATTTCAGTACGGTCCTCGGCCCCGGCAGCAACCCGGAGCACTGGAACCATTTCCATTTCGATCTTCGCTCCCGCAAGAGCGGCAAGGTCTATTGCGACTGATGCGTTTTCACTGAACCGTGCGGCGCGGGGCGGCTGTTGTCGCTGTAAACGGGCCTGCTGGCAGAAAATGGTTCATCCTGGCCGCCCAGCGCGCTATAGATCGCCGGGGCGGATTGCCGTTCGAGAGTTGGATCCATGAGCTATGATTTTCATGTCGGCCAGAAGGTCGTCTGCATCAACGATACCTTCAAACATGTCAGCATCGACCAGCTCATCCGCAAAGGCGAGATCTATACGATCCGCTGGGTGGGCGAATATACCCATTATGTCGACGGCACCTTCATCGGGGTGAAGCTCGCGGAAATCCACCGCGGCAATGACGACGGACCGGAAGGTTACGGTGCGGCCGACATGCCCTATCGCGCGACGCGCTTCCGGCCGCTGGTGAAGGACAAGATTGCATCGCTGCGCAAACTGCTTGCCCCGACGCCCGATGCGCCCGTCGAACCGGAGCAAAAGGTCAAGAAGAAAGAGAAGGTCTGAGCGCCGCTCTGCCTCGTCCGGTCGCGATTCCAAAAGCCGGTGATCCGATCAGCCTGCCTTCCTGCTAAGGAACAGACCGGTCTCCTTGCTGACATCGAGCGCGCCGCTGCCTTGCCTGAAGGCATCGGCGATCGCTTGGCGGAAGCGGGCGAGCTGAGGCTCGCCGGCGCCTTCGCCGGGCGGATAAGAGGTGAGGGCCAGGAAGACATCCTCCGGCTCGGTGATCCGCATGCTTGCCGGATACTGCGACATGGCGACGTTTCCGAATTGCGACCGCATCACTTGCTCGGCGGCGTCATATCCAAAGGCGTCGCCGGCCGGATCGGTCGCTGCGCTGCCGAAGACGGTCGTCAGGCGATAGATCTCGCGCATGTTGCCGATGCCGTTGGTGGTAACCGCCAGAAAGCCGCCCGGTTTCAGCACCCTTGCCATCTCCGCGATGCCGGCGGCCGGGTCCGGCAGGTGATAGAGCATATGCATGGCGATCACGAGATCGAAGACGCCGTCTTCGAAGGGAAGTGCGGCGGCATCAGCCCGGCAGCCTCGAACGGAGCCAAAGGGCAGTGCACTGCAGCGCGCCACTGCCTCATCAACCATGCCTGGCGAAAGGTCGGCGAGCGTCAGTTGCAGATCCTCCGGCAGAAGAGCTGCCGTTGCCGCCCAGAACCATGCCGGCCCGCAGCCGACATCGAGGATGCGATCTCCGGGTTTCAGGGGCAACTGCGCGGCGACCCAGGGAAACCAGCCGGTTTCGGCGATGGTATATTCGGTATGCAACCTGGCGCGGGCGGCGAGCTTGCGGCTGTCGCCATACTGAACTGCGTTGCCTTCGGTTATGGAGGACATCTCAATTCTCCACCTTCTTCGTGAAGCCCCGGCGCCTTAAGGCAGAGCCTATAGACGGCCTCGTTCCTGGACAAGATGTGACTATGCGCAACCAGTCGAGCTCCCCGCACGGCTCATCTCGGTTCTCCTTCTGTGAGAAAAATAAATCGCATCCGATTAAATCGGAATGTTGTTGACATCGACCTTAGTTCGAAGTATTAACTCGCATCCGATTTAATCGGACGCGCTATAGACAATCAACCGAGAGGATACGACAATGACTGAGAAGCTTCTCTTCACCGGCAAGACCCATATCGCTGGCGGCCGCAACGGCTATGCACGCAGCAGCGACGGCACGCTCGACATCAAGCTGCCGCAGCCGCATCCGGCCGCCGAAAACCTGTTCGGCGCCGCCTGGTCAGCCTGTTATATCGGGGCTATCGAACTTGCTGCCGCGCAACGGAAGATCGCGCTGCCAGCCGGTCCCGAGGTCGACGCCGAGATTACGCTCAACGGCGATAACGGCTCATACTTCCTGCGTGCGCGGCTCAATGTCAGCCTGGCCGACATCGATCGCGAGATCGCACAGGAACTGATCGAGGCGGCCCATGGCATCTGCCCTTACTCCAAGGCGGTCCATGGCAATATCGACATCGAAACCAAGCTTGTCTGAACGGGAAGGGCCGGCCTCGCGCCGTCATCTTCAAGCGGGGGTCTGCCGGTCGGCGGCAGACCCGTTTCTGAGCCAGCAGCCAAACCTATCGATCCGGAGAACATGCCATGATCAATAGCCGCGCGGGACAGCGCCGGGCCTATGACGAGTTTTCGCTTGTGCTCGATCCCGATGTCTATGAGCCGTTGCCTGACGATTGGCTGATCGGCATCACCGACGTCGTCAGCTCGACTGCGGCGATCCGATCGGGGCGCTACGAAGACGTCAATTATGCCGGCGCATCGATCATCGCCGCTCTTGGTAATGCCTGGGGTTCGTTCGACTTTCCCTTCGTGTTTCGCGGCGACGGAGCAGCCTTCGCCTTGCCGGCAAAAGGCATCATGGCCGCGACATCAGCCTTGCGTGATGTCGCGGGCTTTGCCAAAGCCGATCTTCATCTCGACCTGCGTGTCGGGCTCGTTGCCGTCAGCGAAGTCCGGACCAATGGGCACGACGTCAAGATCGCGCGCTATGCCGCTTCCGAGAGCGCGACCTATGCGATGTTTGCCGGGGGCGGGCTCAAATGGGCAGAGCAGCAGATCAAGAAGGGCCGCTTTCTGGTGAAGCCCGGCCGTTATGCGATGAAGCCTGACCTGACGGGCTTGAGCTGCGACTGGGCGCCTTTCCCGAGCCAGCGCGGCAAGATCCTGTCGCTGTTGGTCGAACCTCGCGATCACGTGCGTCCTGAGGTTTTTGCCGCCCTGGCGAAGCGCGTGCTTGCCGTCTTCGATGCCGCGCCGCGCGGGTCTCATCCGCTATCCGGAATTACCGCTATGGCGAGGGGCAATGCGAAGCATGTCGATGCGCAACGCTGGTCGGAGGTCGCCTCCAACTCGGATTTTCGCAAGTTCGATGACGGCCTGCGCCTGACGCTGGACTGCACGGAGGAGGAGATCGACAGCGTCGAAGCCATCCTCATTGCGGCACGGGCGCGCGGCGAAATCGATTTCGGTCTGCACCGACAATCGCATGCGCTGATGACTTGCCTCGTGCCATCGGGGCGGCCGGATTCGCACCTGCATTTCCTCGATGGAATGGGGGGCGGGTATGCCAAGGCGGCCGAGATGATGGAGGAGGGCGCGCTTGCGGAAATGGTCCGGCCGTTGGCGTTGTAGGCTGGGGCGGGGGTCGTCTCAGCCAGGCCTATTCCGTGTCATTATGTCTGTTGGCTCGTTTCCCGCCTGAGCAGGTTTAGGAGCATTTCAACGAGCTGAGGCGGCGCCAGCTCGGTCTCGCATGCTATTTCCGCGGCGGTAAACCATCTCAGCGCGGTGTGTTCATCAGCGACGAGCTTGGGGATACCGCGCCATTGGTCGACGTGATAGACATGGAAGATGGCGGATGCCCCGGGCGGGCTTTCTGAAATGAATTTACCTGCAAACAGCCAGCGCTGCGGCGTCACGCCGATTTCTTCCAGCAATTCCCGGCGCATCGCCGCCTCGGCGTCTTCGCCGCTCTCAACATGGCCGCCCGGCAGGCTCCACCGATCCGGATGCGTCCTGCGCTCGGAACTTCGCCTGGCAAGAAGAACGCTGCCATTCCCAATCAAGGCGCCGATTGCGATTTCGGGCATGTCACCAAGTGCCGAATGTGCCGCGATCATGACTTTTCCGGTTCGGCCTGCGCCTGCAGCAGATTGTCGCGCAGCCGCGTCACCGACTTCTGTACGACGGGGAAATCGTCACCGAGGCCGGTAGCGGCAATCAGTGTGCCGTTGGGGTCAACGTCGAGGAGGAGATTGCGCCCGGCCGGCGTCAGGCTCACGCGGACCTGCCGTTCATCGGCGGGATCGCGATGGCGCGTGAGATAGCCGACCGACTCCAGCTTCTTGAGGATCGGCGTCAGCGTATTGGATTCGAGGAACAGCTTTTCCCCCAGCATGCTGACCGTCTGGTCGTCTCCTTCGGAGAGGGCGACCAGTGCGATATATTGGGTATAGGTCAGGCCGAGCGCGTCCAGGACCGGCTTGTAGGCGCGGCCGAAGGCGAGGTTGGCCGAATAGACCGCGAAGCACAGGAAGTTCGAAAGCTTACGGCCGTCGGCGCCCGGGGCGTTGGGCGAAGGCGTCTCGGGTTGTTTCGCGGTTTTGGAGGTGGGCATGGGAATCCTCAACGCTCTGATTGGTTAGCAATATATACATCGCATCCGATTAAATCGCAATGTTTATCCGGCTGCTTTCTAACAGCGTGTCCGGCCGTCGCCGCAGCTTCCGGAGCGGCGGCCGGCGTCGGCGTCCTACGGATTAACCGAACTTCTCCGTCGTATCGGCCTTACCGAATACCAGGAGCCGGCGGACGCGCGGTGGCGGGATCCTGTGACGAGCACAGGAATGACGGAGGGTGGGGAGCGGGCTGCATCTTTTCTACCCGCATCTTTTGAGGCTACGATCAGATGAGTTACGAAGGGACGTTACGCGAGGAACGAGTGAGCGGAGCGCTGTGGAATATTTCCTCCCTCTGCTTGGCTGGACGTTGCTTTGAGCCCGACCACCGCCAAAGCCCCAATTTCCGCCCCGTGCCGTAAGAATATTAAGCGCCCGCCTGCCGGCTTCGATGAAGTGGGTGAGCGAGGTGACTTTCTGCATATTGGGAATACATATATCTCCAGCAAGCAGGCTTTCGCATCGGCAAGCCGCTTCAAATGCCGAAATGGAATATGCATGGGAACTCACGTGAAGCGACGAGGCCAGCGCCTCGCGCCGGACGGCATGAGCGCCTCGACAGAGCATCAAAGACCAACCGATTTTTAGCGGCGCCGGATCTCCGGTCGCCAGCCAACATGCTTTCGATCCTTCAACGCTCTCCACTCGTAAGGAAATCAGATCATGATGATGAACAGACGAGCTTTCTCGGCGGCCCTCGTTGCCAGTGCCACTCTTCTCTCCACCCGCGGCATGGCTGCGACAGCCGCTGCCGTCAAAGCGCGCAATGTTGTGCTGGCCCACGGGCTTTTTGCCGACGGCTCGTGCTGGACCGAGGTGATCGCGCGGCTGCAGGCGGCCGGACTGAACGCGACGGCGGTGCAGAACCCGCTGACGACATTGCCCGAGGCCGTCGCTTCGGTAACCCGCGTACTTGACCGGCAGGATGGACCGACGGTTCTGGTCGGACATTCCTTTTCCGGCATGCTCGTCACCGAGGCGGGCGTGCATCCCAGCGTTTCGGCGCTCGTCTATGTCGCGGCCCGCGCGCCGGATGCCAGCGAGGACTATACCGCGCTCGCCAAGACCTTCCCGACGCCACCGGCATCGGCCGGCATCGTCTTCGACGGCGACGAGGGACGGCTGAGCGAAGAGGCCTTCCTGCGCGATTTCGCCGGCGACCTGCCGGAGGCGAAGGCCAAGGTGCTCTATGCTGTGCAGCAACCGTTCCAAAAGGCGCTGTTGACAGGCAAGACCACGCAGGCCGCCTGGCGCTCGAAGCCGAGCTGGTATGCCGTCTCAACCGAGGACCGGACGATCAATCCCGACCTGGAATGTTTCATGGCCAAGCGTATGGGGGCAAAGACCATCGAAGTGAAGGCCAGCCACCTGTCGCTGATCTCCCACCCCGACGAAATCACCCGGCTGATCCTCGAGGCAGCGGGGCAGAATACGGACTGATGCTTGGTCGGCGAGGCGGTCATGCCGAGCGGTCGACCGCCTCGAGACGCAGTCAGCATCCTCATCTCATGCCGGTTTCCGCAGTGGCTTGAAGGCGGCTCGGAGTTCGGTGGAGAAGAGTTCCGGTTGCTCCCAGGCGGCGAAGTGGCCGCCCTTGTCGACCTCGTGGAAGTACCTCAAGTTACGGTAGGCGCGCCGGGCCCAGGTCTCCGGGGCCTGGTAGATCTCGCCCGGAAAGACTGTGATGGCGACCGGCAGCCCGATCTGGTCGGTCATCTCGCCTGCCGCAAGGACGGGACTACGGCCGCCGCCATATTCCCAGTAGATCCGCGCCGAAGAGGCGGCGCTGTTGGTCAGCCAGTAGAGTGTCACGTCATCCAGCACCTCGTCGGGAGACTTTTCCGGATCGCTGTCGTCGTAGGTCCAGTTCGCGAAGCCGGGATGGCCGAGCATCCATGCGGCAAGGCCGGCAGGCGAATCCGATATGGCGTAGCCGATCGTCTGCGGCCGCGTGCCCATCATCGTGGCATAGGACCTGCTCCCCATCTTGGCGCCGGCAGCAAGCATGTCGAACGTCGCGCGTTCCTTCTCGGAAAGCCCCTCCGGCGCCGGTCCGTTCACCGCGAGCACCGCGGCGATCTCGGGCGGTACGACCGCCGGCAGGTTGATGTGGATGCCGAGCAGGCCTTGTGGCGCAAGCCGCGCCATGGCGCTGGCGACGGGCGAGCCCCAGTCGCCGCCCTGGGCGACGTAACTGGTATAGCCGAGGCGTTTCATCAGCTCGGCCCAGGCCCGCGCGATGCGGTCCGTGCCCCAGCCGGTGCCGGTCGGTTTGCCGGAGAAGCCGAAGCCCGGCATCGACGGAATGACCACGTCGAAGGCATCCTCCGCGCGGCCGCCATGGCCTGTGGGGTCCGTCAGCGGGCCGATGATCTTCAGGTTTTCGAACACCGATCCCGGCCAGCCATGGGTGATGATGACGGGCAGTGCGTTGGGCTCCTTCGAGCGGATGTGAATGAAGTGGATTTCGAGGCCGTCGATCTCGGTGATGAATTGCGGCAGGGCGTTCAGCTTCGCTTCGGCTTTGCGCCAGTCGTAGCCCTTGCCCCAATAGGCGACGAGCGGCCTGATCTTTTCGAGCTTTATGCCCTGCGACTGGTCGTCGACCGTCTCGCCTTCGGGCCAGCGTGTCGCCAGCACGCGCCGGCGAAGGTCGACGAGGTCTGCCTCGGGAATATCGACGCGGAACGGACGGATCTCATCGCTGGTTGCAGCCGATGCCGAAGGGGAGGGCAAGAGACCGGCCGCGCCGGTTGCGGCGATCCCTATCGCCGTAACAGTCAAGAACTTGCGTCTGTCGAGGTTTACGGATGCCGAGCCTGCGCTGTTACGCATTTTGACGATCGTGGTCATGGCATTGTCTCCTTTGAGGCCGGCGCCCTGGAGAAGGCTGCAACGGCCGCCGTCAGGATAACATGGGCGCAGACGCGGCCCTTCAGCGAATATACGGTGCGGTGTTTTCATCGGCATAGCCTTGCGCGGCCGGCCCTTTCACGCGACTAATCCCGGATGAGCGTTCCCAAGACCCATCCCTTCGCCTTCGATCCGACCTACGGCATGCAGCTCGAAGAGCTTCTCGCGGTTAAGCCGCCCGAGGAGCCTGATGGTTTCGACGAATTCTGGAAGGCGCGTTATCTCAACGCGCTGACGGTCGATCCGCAGCCGGCGCTTTCCCGCAGTGAGCTCACCCATCCCAACTGGCACGTGCTCGATCTCGTTTATTTCTCGACCGGCCAATTCCGGATCGGCGGCTGGCTGCTGCTGCCGCGCGGGGAAGGTGCGGCGCGGTCTGGTCGTCGGGCATGGTTACGGCGGGCGGGACCGGCCTGATTTCGACCTGCCGGTTACGGAAACGGCGTTACTCTTTCTCTGCTGCCGCGGGCTGTCGCTCAGCGCCGATCCGGCGATCTCTCAGAATCCCTCCTGGCATGTGCTGCACGATATCGACAAGCGGGACTCCTATATCATCGGCGGCTGCGTCGAGGATACCTGGCTTGCCGTCTCGACGCTTGAAACACTCTACCCCTGGCTCACAGGACATATCGGCTATAGCGGCATCAGCTTCGGCGGCGGCGTCGGGGCGATGGCGATCGCCTACGACCAGCGCATCGATCGCGGCCATCTGGCGCTCCCGAGCTTCGGGCAGCAGCCGCTGCGGCTGACGCTGCCGAGCGTCGGCAGCGCGCAATCAGTGCAGGAATATCAGGCAGAACATGGAGACGTGCTCAAGACGCTGCGGCTCTATGATGCGGCAACGGCCGGTTGCCGTATCAAGGTACCGATGCTGACGGCCGTCGCGCTGTTCGACCCTGCCGTCGCGCCACCCTGCCAGTTTGCTGTCGCAAATGCGATGCCGAAATATAGTGAAATCTTCATCCTGGATGCCGGGCATTTCGACTACCCTGGCAGCGCTGAACAAGAGGCGGTTCTCCGCGACAAGATCGGACAGTTTTTCAGGGTGCCATGATCGCGAATATCTCAGCTGGTACAGTCAGCGGCTGCATCGGGACATGGAGATGCTGGTGTTCGGCCATGGCGGCGCAAAGGTGCTGGTATTTCCGACGCGGGACGGACACTTCTTCGAGTATGAACAGCTCGGCCTGGTCGCGACCCTTGCCGACAAGCTGCAGGCCGGCCATCTCCAGCTCTATTGCATCGAGGGACTGGCGGCCGAGAGCCTCTATGGTTTCCACCGCCATCCGGCCGATCGCATCCGCCGGCATGCTGCGCTCGAGGATTATATCCTCAACGAAGTTCTGCCGCTGATGGCGGCGAAGAATCCGCATGACTGCACCATCGTGCACGGATGCAGCCTCGGCGCCTTCGAGGCGGCGAGCCTTGCTTTTCGCCATCCGCATCTCTTCCGAAAACTCGTCGCCTTTTCCGGGCGCTACGACCTGACGATGAAGGTGGAATCCTTCGGCGACCTGTTCGACGGCTATTACGACGACAGCGTCTATTTCCACACACCGACGCATTTTCTGCCCGGTCTCGGCAGCGACTGGCGGCTCGAGAAGCTGCGTTCGCTCGACATCGTTCTCACCATCGGCGATGCCGACCCTTTCCTCGACAACAACCGCTATCTCAGCCGGCTGCTCGCCGAGAAAAATGTCGGCCATCAACTGCATGTCCGGGGTGGCCGCGCCCACCGCGCCGGCGCCTGGCGGAAGATGGCGGCGCTTTATCTCTGAGGCCCTTGGACAGGGGTCAAGGCCAATGCAATGCCGCTGTCGCCACCGGCGCGTCCCAGAGGGCGATCTCCTGGTCAGTCAGTAAGGCCAGGGTAACGGACAGTCCCTGCATATCGAGCGAGGTGACGTAGGTTCCAACAAGAGAACGCTCGATCGGGATGCCGCTCTCCTCGATGAAGCGGCGGGCGCCGTTATAGGCGAGATAGAGTTCGGCGGGCGGGGTGCCTCCGAGACCGTTGATGAAGAGCAGCGCCCTGGCGCCCGGCGCTGCCGCGATGTCATTGGTGATGGTCTCGCAAAGATGGCCGATAATAGCGTCGGAGGCTGCGAAGGGCTGCCTGGCATGGCCGGGCTCGCCATGGATGCCGACGCCCATTTCCATCTCGTCGGGTCCGAGCGAAAACGTCGGGCGCTCGGTCTGCGGCACCGTCACGCCGTTCAACGCGACGCCCATCGAGCGGATCCGCCCGTTCAATCCTTCGCCGAGCCCTTTCAATTCGACAAGCGACATGCCGCGTTCGGCGGCCGCGCCGAGGATCTTTTCGACGATCAGCGTTCCGGCGACGCCGCGCCGGCCGCGGCCTTCGTCTGTTCTCGACGTATCGATATCGTCGCTGACGACGACCATGCCGAGGCTGTGGCGGTCGCCGGCCATCTCGATCGCCATTTCAAAATTCATCAGGTCGCCGTCATAGTTCTTGACGACGAGCAGGCAGCCCGCGCCGGTATCGGTCTCTTCGATTGCAGCAATGATCTGGCTCGGCGTCGGCGAGGTGAAGATATGGCCGACACAGGCGGCATCCAGCATGCCGTGGCCGACGAAGCCGATATGCATCGGTTCGTGGCCGGCGCCGCCGCCGGAGATGAGTGCCACCTTGTCAAGGGTAAGATGGCGGCGGCGGATGCATTTGCGTTCTGGCCCGAACACCACGAAAGCCTCATGGGCGCGCACGAAGCCTTCGACGCTCTCGGTCACCATGGTTTCCGCAGTGTTCATGAACTTCTTCATCAAGCCTCTCCCAAGGCCAAAGTCATTACGTTACGTCAATCTTCAGCTTGCCGTTCATTACGATCCGTCTGAAATCGCGACGATTTTCTGCACCAGATCGGAGATCGCTTCCTCCAGCAGCCGGTTTTTCCTGTCGTCGCCGAAATCCGGTACCATCAGCGACAGGTGCCGCAATTTCTCGGAATGGCCGAGGTCCGGCAGCTTGCCGGGATGAGCGACCTGGTAGGCGTCGAGAAAACGCTCCTGTTCTGCGGCGTTGAAATGGCAGACGCGGACGATCGTGGCGAGATGACGCGCCGGCAGCGGCGTCGCATAGGTCGGGCTGGTGATCTGGGTGACGAAGCTGCGGTGTTTGCCAAGCGCCGTCGCCAGGCGCTGGCGCGTACCCGAGGGCCTGTTGTCGATGATCTGCGCCAGAATGGACTTGTAGGCGATAATGGCGTCTTCGGTATCTTCGCGCGCCATCCTATTCTCCGGCTGCCCTGGTGCCATCGGCGTTGAAGCCTGTGATCGCCGATCTTATCGCGGGACGTCGGGCCGGCGCCACGGAAAAATGCCTGAGACCGGCGGCGAGCAGCCCCGGCAGATAATGCGGGTCGCCGGCCATGTCGCCGCAGATGCTGACGGGTTTGCCGGCCGCAAGTTTCACCGCCTGGGCAATCAGCCGGAGCACGGCGGGCGCCGTTTTGCCGGCATCGGCTTCGAGATCGTCGCGGGCCGTTGCGGCAAGATATTGGGTGAGATCGTTGGTTCCGAACGAGAAGAACGCGGCAGATCCAAAAGTGTCGAGCATCAATGCGGCTGCCGGCACCTCCACCATCATGCCGATCGGCGGCATCCGGTGGAGCAGGGAACGGCGGCCGAGCTTTTCGGCTTCCTCGCGGAATATTTCGCGCATCCTGTCGATCTCATCTGGAAAGGTCACCATCGGCAGCATCACCGAAAGCCCGCCGAAGGCGGCGGCGCGCAGTAGGGCGCGCGCCTGGACGCGGGCGATTTCCGGGCGGGCAAGCAGCAGCCGGGTGCCGCGCAGGCCCGAATCCAGAGCCGGCAGGTCTTCCAGGCCGACGAGCGGCTTGTCGCCGCCGATATCGAGCATGCGGATAATTACTGGCTTCTCCCCGGCCTGTTCCAGCACGCGGCGATAGATCGCCAGCTGCCGCTCCTCATTGGCGGCATCGGCGATCGAGGCGATCGAAAATTCCGAGCGCATCAGGCCGACGCCTGCCGTTGCCGGATCGAGCGAGTCGATCTCGGCGGGATCGTTAATGTTGATGGAGATGAGGATCGGCACACCGTCCGCCGTGCGCAGTTCGACGCTTTCGATTTGCGTGTCGCCGGCAGGCGCTTGTGTGGGAACCAGAGGCGGGATCAGCATTCTGCCAGCCTGTAGGACGACCGCGCCGGCATCGCCGTCGACGCGAACAGGATCTCCGTCTTCGGCCGAAAAGCGGCCCGTGCCGACCACCATCGGCACCGCCTTCGCCCGAGCCAGCAGGGCGACATGGCCGGCGGTGCTGCCAGAAAATAGCGCGATGCCGCCGCCTTTCGACCAGTCATGGGCGAGAAAGCGGCTCGGCTCCATGTCCTTGCCGACAAAGACGGAGCCGGCGGGAAGTCGGCGATCGGGGTGCCGGCGAGGGCTCCGAGCACACGGTTCTTGATATCGAGAATATCGACGGCGCGCGCCCGCATCTGCTCTTCGTCGGCCGTTTCGAGTTCACCGATATAGGCGTCAAGGGTAGCGACCCAGGCAAATACGACGTTCTCGTCGACTTCGACGCGCGCGCCGGTCGCTTCGGCGATCGACGGATCGCGCAGCACCTCGATTTGGAAATCGATGATATCGCGGCTTTCGGGATCGGCCCCCTCGGCAAGGCGCTCGAGCTCGCCGATCGAGATGTCGATCGCCATCTCCAGCGCGCCGTATCCGCCGGCAGTTTGGGGCGCAGGAGCAGCGCCCGGTCGCTCGGCCAGAAAGGCTGGGCCGGACGCGATTCCCGGGGATGCGCTCTTTGCCTTCAGTCTAAGCGGTTCGGCCATGTTTCTTTTCCTCATCGAAGTTGCGCTCGATGAGTTCCTTCAGCGCGCGGATCGCCTCTTCGGCGAGAATGCCGTCGGCGCGGATCCGGAGAATCGATCCCTTGCGGATTTTAGCGCCCATGATCTTGATGATGCTCTTGCCGTTCAGCCAGACATCGCTGCCGTTGACGGCGATCTCGATCGAACAGGGGAAGGACTTGGCAAGCCGCGTGAAGGTGACGGAGGGGCGAGCGTGCAGCCCGACGCCGTGCTTGACTTCCACTTCCGTCTGGCAGTTCACCTTAAATGGCTCGGGCAATGGACCGGGCTCCTGTTTTTCACTGCGCAATCGGCTCGTCATCAGGGGGACAGTTCCTCGGCTGTGGCGACGACCTTGGCCAGCGACGCGCCCCCCGACGCTTCGGCAGCGGCGATGACGGCGCCTTCGACCAGCGGCGCGTTGCAGATGGAGACGAGGGCCGAGCGGGGAAGGCCCAGCATTTCGATCGCCATCTCGCTGTTGGTTTCTGCGCCGCCGAGATCGACGAAGACGGCGACGCCGGTATCGGACCAAGCCGCCTCGATCGCTCTCAGAATGCCGCCGGCATCGGTGCCGAGTTCGCCATGGGCATTGCCGCCCGACCAGGCGAGCGGCACGCAGTCGCCAACCATCTGCCGCACCATGTCGGCGATACCCCTTGCCACCAGGGGTGAGTGGGAGACGATCACGATACCCACATTTGCGGTCTTTCCATTCATTACGGACGATTCTCCCCGAGATAGCGGCAGATCGCCGTGGTCAGCAGCGCGCAGCTCGAAGCGCCGGGATCGACATGGCCGATCGAACGGTCTCCGAGATAGGCGGCGCGCCCGCGCATCGCCTTCATATCGGCCGTGCGGCTGGCGGAGCGTTCGGCCTTGCGGGCGATGTCACCGAGTGGAGACCGCTTCGCCAGCGCGGCATGGACGGGATAGAGCACGTCGAGCAGCGTCTTGTCGCCGGCATGCGCCCGGCCGCGCCTTGCTACAGCATCGATCGCCTGTTTCAGCACCAGCGAAAAATCGGCCTTTTCCTCGCTTTTGCGGAGTTCGCGGCCGATCTCCATTAGCAATGTGCCGTAGAGCGGGCCGGCAGCACCGCCGACACTCATCACCAGCGTCAAACCGATCTTTTCCACGGCCTCGGGGAAGGGAAGGCTGGACAAGCTTTTACCTTCAGCGCTGACGGCTTCGCAGCCGCGCCGCATGTTGGTTCCGTGATCGCCATCACCGATGGCGCGATCAAGCGCGCAGAGGTGGTCGCTGTTTTCCGCGATCGTCGCGCGGCACACTTCGATCAATCCCGCCACTAGCACCGGTTCCGCCTGCACTGCCATCCTCCCTGTCGCTGCGCCTCCTGCGCGGCTCTCGAACTTTACGCCGTTCAGGCCAGGCTTGCCACCACGCCGAACGCCGCGGCAACCGCGACCGCGCCGGGATCGGCGACACCCGCCAGATCCCTTTCGCCGACATAGGAGGCGCGCCCGGCTCTCGCCTTCATCATCGTCTTCGTCGACTCCGCGCCTGATGCCGCAGCCCTTGCGGCCGCGGCGACATCGCCCGATGCGAGCGCCTGCAGGGCGGGCGACAGCGCATCGACCATGGTCCGATCGCCGACCGCGGCCCCGCCATAGAACGTCATCCTGTCCAGCCCGGCAAGAAGTGCGGCCGATATATCGGCCTTATCGGCCATCGCCTTGGCCGCTGCGGTGAAGAAGATCGACAGCAGCACGCCGCTCGATCCGCCCATGCTTGTGCCGAGGATATCGCCGAGCGAGGCGAGCGTTGCCGCCGGCCGGTCGAGCGGCAGCTCATCGAGACGGGCAAGCACGCTGCGCGCGCCTGTTGCCACGGTCGAGCCGGTATCGCCGTCGCCGACGCGGCCGTCCAGCCGGTTGAGTTCGCTTTCCTGCGAGATCAGATGCTCGCAGAGCGCCGTGATCAGTCGCCGGTTGCGGAGGTTTTCTCCCGCTTCGGCTGTGCGGTTCAATCCCGCCGCCGTCCTCGGCGCGGCGATGATCCGGATCTCGTGGCGTTCGATGGCCGGCATCCAGGCATGCGGCTCGACGGCTGCCGTCAGCGCTGCTTCGCGGCCTGCATCCAGCCGCATCAGCGACAGCGAGAAGCCGTTCATGTTGAGCGCCGTCATCATCGGCGCAGGGCCGATGATGAGCCGGACGCGCTTGGCGAGGGCAGAGGACAGCACCGTCTTGGCGATGACGGTCATTTCGAGCGGCGGCACGGCGCCGAGATTGTTGATGAGGAGGGCATGGCTTCCGCCTTCGCGCAGCGTCGGCGACAAGCGCGCCACCATCGTATCGACGATATCGGTGACCGGCTGCAGTGTGATGCGCTCGACGCCCGGCTCGCCATGGATGCCGAGGCCGAGTTCGCCCTCGTCGGCGCCGAGGCGGTCCTCATGCGCTTGGCCGGGCACGCTGCAGGTGGAGAGCGACATGCCGAGCGAAACGATGTCGCCGGCGGCAGCCGCGGCATGGGCTGCGACCGTCTTCAGGTCCTCGCCCTTTTCGGCGTGATAGCCTGATATCTTGTGGACGAACAGCGTGCCGGCGACGCCGCGTGGCTGGTTGATATCGGGGATGGCGATGTCGTCGGCGACGATGACCATTTCGACGTCGAAGCCCTCGGCGCGCGCCTTTTCGGCGGCGAGGCCGAAGTTCAGGCGGTCGCCGGTGTAGTTCTTGACGATGAGCAGGGCACCGCTCGGCCCGGTCACGGCGCGAATCGCGGTGAGCACAGCATCGACGCTCGGCGAAGCGAAGATTTCGCCGGATACGGCCGCTGTCAGCATGCCCTTGCCGACGAAGCCGGCATGGGAGGGCTCATGGCCGGCGCCGCCGCCTGAAATGATCGCCACCTTCGATTTGTCCCACTCCGCACGAAGGATCACCTTGATATCGGGAAAGCTGTCGAGGCGGGCAAGACGGCCGTTGCTGCTTGTCAGAAGCAGACCGTCCAGAGCTTCGGTGACGATGTTTTCCCTGCGGTTGAAAAAGTGTTTCATCGATTGAGACCCGTCTGTTCGTTCTTATGCCATCATCACGTCTGTTTGCCGGTCAGGACAAGCGCTGTCCAGCCGCATCGAAATAAAGCGGATCTCGCAGCGTCAGGCTGATCCGGTCGCCCGGCGCGATCGCCAGATATGGATCGGCAAGTGTGACGAGCTTGTGGTCGCCAGCCCTGATGTGCAGATGGTTCTGGTCGCCGAGATGCTCGATCCAGTCGATTTCGGCATTGGCGTCCTTGCCAATCACGATGTCGAGATGTTCGGTGCGCGCGCCGACGGTTTTGGTGCCGGCGGGTGGCTGCCCGCCGGGAAGCAGGTCGGCCGGCAGAAGGTTGATGTGCGGCTGGCCGAGGCGGGCGGCGACGTGCAGGTTGGCGGGATTGCCGTAGATCTCGCGCGGCGTTCCGACCTGCATCAGCCGTCCCTCGGCGACGATGCCGATGCGGTCGGCCATGGTCATGGCTTCCACCTGGTCGTGGGTAACATAGAGCAGTGTCGAGCCCATTTCTTTCTGGATGCGCTTGAGCTCCAGGCGCAGTTCGGCGCGCAGCTTGGCATCGAGGGAGGACAGCGGCTCGTCCATCAGGTAGATCGCCGGTCGGCGCACCAGCGCCCGGCCGATGGCGACACGCTGCATCTCGCCGCCGGAAAGCCTGGTCGAGCGATTCTCCAGCTTGTGGTCGATGCGGACCATGCGTGCGACCTCGCGGACGCGCCGGTCGATCTCCTGGGCGCTGAGCTTGCGGACCGGCGCCTTCAATGGGAAGGCGAGGTTTTCGTAGACTGTCATGTGCGGATAGAGCGAATATTGCTGGAAAACGAAGGCGACATCGCGCCCGGCCGGCGCCTCAGTCGCGACATTGCGGCCACCGATCTCGATGCGGCCGCGATCGGGCTTCTCGAGGCCGGCGATCAGCCTGAGCGTCGTGGTCTTGCCGGCGCCGGTCGGACCGAGCAGCACGACGAACTCGCCGTCGCGGATCGAAAGATCGAGGTCGACCAAAGCCTGGGTGTCGCCGAAGCGTTTGGCGAGGTTCCTGAGGACGACATCAGCCATGTCGGGTCTCCTGATAGAGCGAGGACTGCACGGCGCGGCCCGACGTGCAGTCGAAGAGCGCCAGTTTCGCCGGGTTGAATTCGAGGCCGACGGTCTCGCCGATCTGGAAGCTGCGATTGGCGGGAACGCGGGCCTTGATCAGGCCGCCCTGAGTTTCGATCGCCACGACCTGGTTGGTGCCGAGATATTCGCTGCCGTAGACCGCGCCGCGGAGGGCCGAGGCGTCGCTGAAGCGGATATGCTCCGGCCGCACGCCGAGGGCCAGCTCGCTTTCGGCCATGTCCTGGTGGATTTCGGGAACAGCAACATCGATGCCGTCGAGCCGGATGGAGCGGTCGCCGCTTTTGAGTCCCGAGGTGAAGCGCACGAAGTTCATCGGCGGCGAGCCGATGAAGTCGGCGACATACATGGTCGCCGGCTTGGCGTAGATCTCCTGCGGCGTGCCGAATTGTTCGATGACACCATGGTTCATGACGGCGATCTTGTCGGCCATCGCCATCGCCTCGTGCTGGTCATGGGTGACATAGACGGTGGTCGCGTGGATGCGGTTGTGCAGTTCGCGTAGCTCATGGACCATGATCTCGCGGAACTCGGCGTCGAGCGTGCCGAGCGGCTCGTCCATCAGGAAGCATTTCGGGCGCCGGACGATGGCGCGGCCGAGCGCCACGCGCTGCCGGTCGCCGCCGGCAAGGCCCGAGACCGAGCGATTTAGGATATGGTCGATCTGCAGCAGGCGAGCGGTTTCTTCCACGCGCTGACGGATTTCGGCCTTGGGCATGCCCTGCGACAGCAGAGGGAAGCCGATATTTTTGCGCACGTTCATATGCGGATAGAGCGCGAAGAGCTGGAAGACGAAGGCGATGTCGCGGGCGCTGGCGCGGTTGAAGGTGACGTCCTCGCCGTCGAGATAGATCTTGCCGCTCGACGGCAGCTCGAGGCCGGCGATCATGCGAAGCGTGGTCGTCTTGCCGCAGCCGGAAGGCCCGAGAAGCGCCAGGAACTCGCCGTCATGGACGGTGAAGCTCGAATCCTGGACGGCGACGAAGCTGCCGAATTCCTTGCGGAGATTTTCGATCCGGATGTCCGCCATGATTCACTCCGGGAATTTTGAAACGATGATGAACATGACGGTGCCTATGAGCAGGGTGACCAGCGAATAGGTGTAGAGCACCAGCAGGAAGGGCTGGAACAGCATCAGGAAGCCGAGCCCAATCAGCACGGTGGCGATGTTTTCCATCGGCCCGCGACGCAGGAAGAACGGCCGTTTCGAGCGGGCAGGGGCTGATGTTCCGATCAGATGGGTCATTTGCGGACGGCTCCGAAGGTGATGCCGCGCAGCAGCTGCTTGCGCAGGAGAATGGTGAAGACGAGGATCGGGATCAAGAAGATCGTCGTGCCGGCGGCAACCGCCGGCCAGTCCTGCCCGCCCTCGCCGATGATCGTCGGGATAAAGGGCGGCGCCGTCTGGGCTTCGCCCGAGGTCAGAAGGGCGGCGAAGGCATATTCGTTCCAGGCGAAGATCAGGCAGAAGATCGCGGTCGCGGCGATGCCGGTGGTTGCCTGCGGTAGCACGACCTTGCGGAAGGCCTGCAGGCGGGTATAGCCGTCGATCATCGCCGCTTCCTCGTATTCGCGCGGGATCTCGTCGATGAAACCCTTGAGCAGCCAGACGGCGAGCGAGACGTTGACGGCGGTGTAGAGCAGGATCATGCCAATGGCCGTGTCGGAGAGCCCGAGCTCGCGGTACATCAGGTAAATCGGGATGGCGACGGCTATCGGCGGCATCATGCGCGTCGACAGGATGAAAAACAGCAGATCATCGGCGAGCGGAACCTTGAAGCGCGAAAAGCCGTAGGCGGCAAGCGTCCCTAGAAAGACCGCAAGGAAGGTAGAGCCGAAAGCGATCACCAGCGAATTGACGAAGCGCGGCACGAAGTTCGACGGGCCGGCGATCACCATGTTGCGCTTGCGCGTCACCTCATCGCAGGTGCCGGTCGGCGCCGGCAGCGAGGCGATATAGTCAGGCGTCTGCCGGGTGCGCGTGGTGAAGAGGTTGCAATAACCTTCGAGCGACGGCGTAAAGACGATCTTAGGGGGATAGCTGATCGAATCCGGCGGCGACTTGATGCTGGTGAGGAAGATCCAGGCGAGCGGGATCAGCGTGATCAGCGCATAGAGGATGACGATCGTGCCGGCGATGCGCTTGCTGGTGAGGCTCGGTACGACGACCGAATGGGCTGAGTTGGCGGCACTCATCGTTGCTTCACCTTGTTCAGAGCCTTGACGTAGATGTTGGCGAGGCCGAACACCGCGACGAAGAGGACGATGGCGAAGGCCGAGGCCCGGCCGGTCGCCCAGCTTTCGAAGGCGGCGCGCTTCAGCGTGATCGAGGCGACCTCGGTGACGGAGCCAGGCCCGCCGCCGGTCAGCAGCGTCACCATGTCGAACATCTTGAAATTCTCGATGCCGCGGAAGAGCACGGCGAGCATGATGAAGGGCAGGGCCATCGGCACGGTGATCGACCAGAATTGGCGCCACGGCGAGGCGCGGTCGACCTCGGCCGCCTCATAGATATAGTCGGGGATCGAGCGTAGACCGGCCAGGCAGATCAGCATCACATAGGGGGTCCACATCCAGGTATCGACGATGATGATTGCCCAGGGTGCCAGCTGGACATTGCCGAGCATCTGGATATCAGAGGTCGGAATGCCCGATATCAGCGATACGGCATAGGCGAAGAGGCCGATCTGCGGTTCATAGAGAAAGCGCCAGAAATTGCCGACGACGGCTGGGGACAGCATCATCGGGATCAGGATGATCGTCGTCCAGAAGGCATGGCCGCGAAACTTGCGATCGATCAGATAGGCGAGCGCAAAACCGATCAGCGTCTGCAGCACGATCGTCCAGAAGACGAAATGCGCCGTGGTCTGCATCGCCTGCCAGATATCGGGGTCGTTGAGAACGCGCTGGTAATTTCCAAGACCGACGCCCTGGACCGGCGCATTCGGCCGGTTGGCGCGGTAATTGGTGAAGGACAGATAGATCGCCCAGAGGAGCGGGAAGATGTTGATCGCCAGAAGCAGGATGATGGCAGGCGCGATGAACAGCCAGGCGATCGCTCTGTCGGAGAGGCCGCGCACATGGCGGGCGAGCGATGTCGGCGTTGCCCTTGCGGTGGCATCGGCCGCCTTGTCGACAATGGAAGGGGAAATGGTCAAGTTTTCACCTGGTCTATTTGGGGTATCAGGTCTTTCTGGATATGGGGGATCCGGCGGCCCGGCTCGTCTGCCGATCCGGGCCGCCGCCCTTGCCAGGATGGCGCGCAATGCGATGCCGCCTGTCCGCTCGGACACTAGATCTTGCCGTCGTCCTTAAAGACGTCGCTCCAGTCCTTCACCAGACCGTCGAGCGCTTCCTTAGCCGTGCCGTTGCCGGCGACCACGTAATTGTGGACGCGCTTCTGCATGGCCTGCAGCAGCGAGGCATAGCTCGGCTCGGCCCAGAAGTCCTTGACGATCGCCATCGAGTCCAGGAAGGCCTGGGCATAGGGCTGGCTCTTGGCAAAGTCCGGCGCGTTGACGACGGAGTTCAGGCAGGAGAAACCGCCGAGCTCCCACCACTTGGCCTGCACGTCTGGCTGTGCGAACCACTTGATGTATTGCAGGGCGGCATCGCGCTTGTCGGAATAGGAGACGATCGAGATGCCCTGGCCGCCGAGTTGGGCGAAATGCGCCTTCTCAGCCGGGTTGGGGAAGAAACCGATCTTGTCGCCGCCGACCTTCTCGTCCTTGTAGAGGCCGGGCCAGGTGAAGGCGAAGTTCATCTGCATGGCAACCTGGCCGGATTTGAAGGCGTCGGCGGATTCGACCATGTAGACGTTGGAACTGCCGGGCGGCGTGCAGCAATCATAAAGCGACTTGTAGAATTCGAGGCCCTTGACCGCGTCGGCCGAGTTGACGAAGCCTTCCATGTCGTACGGCTTCTTCGGGTTCTCGTACTGAAAGCCCCAGTCGTAGAGCACGTTGGTTACGCCCATGGTGATGCCTTCGGAGCCGCGCTCGGTGTAGATCGAGGCCCCGTAGACGGTCTTGCCGTCGATCTCGCGCCTCTGGAAGAATTCAGCGATCTGCTTCAGTTCATCGTAAGTCTTCGGGGCTGCGAGATCGTGGCCGTACTTCTCCTTGAATTCCTTCTGCAGTTCCGGCTTCTCGAACCAGTCCTTGCGGTAGGTCCAGCCGACGACGTCGCCCATGGCAGGCAGCGCCCAATAGTTCGGCGTGTTCTTTGGCCATTCCGAGTAGCCGACGACCGTCGCCGGCACGAAGTCATCCATCTTGATGCCTTCCTTGTCGAAGAAGTCATTGAGCTTGACGTAATGGCCGTTCTCTGCCGAGCCGCCGATCCACTGGCTGTCACCGATGATCAGGTCGCAGAGCTTGCCATGCGAATTCAGCTCGTTGAGGAAGCGATCGGCATAACTCGTCCACGGCACGAATTCGAACTTCATCTGGGTGCCGGTCTTGGCGGTAAAATCCTTCGACAGTTCGACCAGCGCGTTGGCGGGGTCCCATGCAGCCCAGCACAGCGTCAGTTCATCGGCTTTGGCGAGATTGGGCGATGCCGACGACATGATGAATGCCGAGGCCAGCCCCAAAAGGGCTTTCGATGTTTTCTGCATAAGTTCCTCCCAGAACCAAGCCGGCTCCCCGCCGGCGTCGCACGTTGACCCAAGTCAGAGAATGCTCACATGAACTCCTCAATCATCATGTTTAGCAATATGTTTAGTGATAGATGTTTTTATAAACAATGCAAGCCGTAATCGTTGCTGCAGCGCACAGGAAGTTTCGTGCGAAATCCGTGAAATCTCCCGCGAAGGCGTACCGATCCGGCGAAATCTGGCCTCGCTGCCTCATGGGCTGAGCGCTATGGAGACCACACCCTCCTGTTTTCCCGGGAGTGGTTCAGCTTGGCCTCGCTTCGGCGGGGCCTTTTTCTTGTGTCGATGCCGCCGGCTGCCCAGTCGCATCGGAATATTCCAATGCAGTGCGAGATTTAGCCTTTCCGGCCAGCCGCAACGGGCGTATTCAGCCAATGCGCGGTTTTCCATGTCCGCGCGCTCTTCGCACGGCAGATTTCCGATCGGCTTCCGTCCGTTTCCCTGCCGCGGCATCCTGATTTTCATTGGCGGATCGATGACCACGGCAGAAACGAGCGAGCAGGGGCAAGAGGCGGCAAGCGGCCGCCAGGCAAAGATCGTGGCGCTGGTCGTTGCCGTTTCCTTCTTCATGCAGATCCTCGACGGCACGATCGTCGCCACCTCGCTGCCGCAGATGGCGGCAAGCTTCGGTGTCCAGCCGGTGTCGATGAGCATCGGCATCACCGTCTACATGCTGACGATGGCCGCCTTCATTCCGTTGTCGGGCTGGCTCGGCGACCGGTTTGGCGCGCGGCGCGTCTTCCTGATGTCGATTGCGGTCTTCACCGGCGCCTCGCTGTTTTGCGGCCTCTCCGGCAGCCTTACGGAATTCGTGTTGTGGCGCGCCGTCCAGGGGGCGGGGAGCGCGCTGATGACGCCGGTCGGGCGTATCATCGTGCTGAAGAACGCCCGCAAGTCCGAACTCGTCCAGGCGATCGCGCTGATCACCTGGCCGGCGCTGACGGCGCCGGTGATCGGCCCGGTGCTTGGCGGCTTCATCACCACCTATGCCAGCTGGCACTGGAACTTCCTCATCAACATTCCGATCGGCATTCTCGGCATGGCGCTGGTGCTGCGCTTCGTGCCGGAGCAGCGGGAGACCGATCCCGGCCGGTTGGATTTCGCCGGCTTCGTCCTCAGTGCTGCAGGCCTGACCTTCCTGCTCGCCGCCCTGAAGCTTTCGGTCAAATGGGACGGCGGTGTCTTGCCGGTTATATCGATGCTGGCCGCCGGCATCGTGCTGTCGGTCATGGCGACCAGGCATTTCCTCGCCGTCGACAATCCGTTGCTCGACCTTTCGGCCTTCCGCGTCCAGACCTTCTCGATGTCGACGCTGTCGGCGGGCACGGCCTGCAGGCTGGCGATCAATGCGACGCCGTTCCTGCTGCCGCTCCTGTTCCAGCTCGGTTTCGGGCTGAGTTCGATTGCTGCCGGCGCCTATCTGCTCGTCTATTTCCTCGGCAATCTCGGCATGAAGACGGTGACGACACCGCTCCTGCGCTACTTCGGCTTCCGCATCGTGCTGGTCTTCAACGGGCTGATCGCGGCGCTTTCAATCGCCGCCTGCGGGCTCCTGACGCCCGATACGCCGCAGTTTTTCATCCATACGCTGCTTTTTCTCGCCGGCCTGTCGCGGTCGATGGAATTCACCGCGCTGAACACACTCGCCTTCGCCGATATCGGTCCGACGCAGCGAAGCTCGGCCTCGACGCTGTCGAGCATGCTGCAGCAGGTGTCGATGCTGCTCGGCGTCGCCGTGGCGGCGGCCGTGCTCAATATTGCCTCGGCCCTTAGGGGCGCCGACAATCCCGTTCTTGCCGACTTCCGCTGGGCCTTCCTCGTGGTCGGCGCGATTGGCGTCATCTCGTCGCTGCGCTTCCTACAATTGCCGGCGGAGGCGGGGGCCGAAGTATCCGGCAATCGGAAACTCCAGAAAAATTAGCCTGCCGGCGGAACCAATCGGGGCGCTTGGCGTTTGAGCATTTCCTTTCAGGTTTTCGTTTCCGATCTCCTTCGACGGCTTCCATGGCATCCTCCTCCAGCCCCGAGTCATGTTCTGAAAATGCCGGCTTCCCAACATCCTTCTTCCGCGGCGCCTGCGACAAGGGCGAGGGATAACCCCTGTTTACCGCAGGCGGGCAATACAATACGACATTGCCATGCGGACGACTCGGACGCTTGCGGACGGTCGTCGCTGCGAGAGAAAGCCGGGAGACGGAATGAGCAATTCTAGCGGCGATGCGGATGCCCTGATCCACATCCTCTATATCGACGACGATGAGGGGCTCGCCCTCTCGATGCAGGAGAACCTTGGCCGGCGCGGCTTTTCGGTCGAATGGGCTGAGAACGGTGCTGCCGGCCTCGACAGACTTGGCAAGGGCGGCTTTGACGCCGTCGTGCTCGATCATATCCTGGCGGACGAGACCGGTCTCGACATCCTGCCGTGCATCACGTCACTGCCGGATCATCCGCCGGTCATCTATGCGACGGGTTCGGACGATACCAGCATCGCGGTGGCGGCGCTGAAAGCCGGCGCCGACGATTACATGCTCAAGGGGATTTCGGCCGATTATTTCGACCTGCTCGCCGCCGCGCTCGAACAGGCACTGGAGCGGGCGCGTTTTCGCCGCGAGTCGGCGCAGGCGCAAGAGGTGATCCGCCAGCAGCGGGACCTTGCCGAGATGCTGCTTTCCGAAGTCAATCACCGCATCGCCAACAGCCTCGGCCTCGTCGGCGCGCTGATCCGCATGCAATCGTCGATGACTACGGACCAGGTGGCGATCGATGCGCTTCACGAAACCCAGATGCGCATCAATGCGATCGCCAGCGTGCACCGCCGGCTCTACACCAATCGGCAGGTCGGTTCGGTGCAGATCGACGAATATCTGGACAGCCTGCTCACCGAACTCGAAGCAGCGATGCGCGACGACAAGCGGCCGCACCGCATCGTACTGGCCGCTGAGCCGGTCAATCTGTCGACCGACAAGGTGATCACGCTGGGGCTGATCGTCAGCGAACTCGTCACCAATTCCTTCAAATATGCCTATCCGGACAGTGTGCCGGGCGAGATCCGCGTCCTTGTGGACCAGACGGACGAGGCGTTGAGGGTCATCGTCGAGGACGATGGGGCTGGGTTCGACCCAGCGAACCCGGCGCGGGGAACCGGCCTCGGCACACGCATCCTGACGGCCATGGCAGCAAGTTTGAAGTCGGATTTCGCTTATGATCCCGGGCATGATGGGACGAAGGCGACGCTGGTGTTTTCGTTGCACGAGGGGAAGTAGGGAATGGGGCGTACGGCACACCATTACCCCTTTTTCTGCAACAGTTTATTGACGTCACATCATCATACCTGACGCTAGGGGAGGCTAAAATGGCAACCATCCGCACACCGCGCGAAGTCTACGATTTCTGGTTTGTCCGATGCGGTCGGGAGCTGTGGTTCCGCCCGACGCCGGAGCTCGACGTCGAAATCCGCGACGGCTTCCGCGACACGCATCTGGCGCTTGCGGCTGGTATCGGCGACGAATGGCGGGCGGATGCCGAAAGCCGGCTCGCGGCCATCATCGTGCTCGACCAGTTTTCCCGCAACATTTATCGCGGCACGCCGCTCGCCTTCGCCACTGACGGGCTGGCGCTTCGGGAGGCCAAGCTCGCGCTTGCCGCCGGGGCCGACCAGGCGGTCGAGACCGCTTGCCGCACCTTCTTCTATTTGCCGTTCGAACACGCCGAAGACCTTGGCGAGCAGGACCATTCGGTGGCATTGTTCACCGCGCTCGGCGATGCGGAATATCTGGATTTTGCGATCCGCCATCGCGACGTGATCGCCGCCTATGGCCGCTTTCCGCACCGCAATGTCATGCTCGGACGGGAATCGACGGCTGTGGAACGCGACTATCTCTCCAACCCCGGCGCCGGCTTCTGAACCTTTCCAGGAGCTTCCGCCTTTCTGTCGCCTTTCTTTGCTAGGAAAAGCTGGAATTCCATCCCGACGACAACCTTCCCGGAGGCGCTTTTGCGGCTGAGGTCCATCCTGCTTCGCACCATTCTTCTCGTGACGCTGGCGCTCGCCGGCGCGCATTTCAAGGGTGCTGCGGCCTTCGCACAGGAGCCGCAGGCATCGGCGGCCGCGCACGCGCCGCTGGCCGATACGCCGCTCGACCAGGCGGCGAAGGAGATTGACAAGGCAAAGGTCCAGCTGACGGCGCTTCAGGACGGCGTCAAGCAGAACGCCGATAATGACGATGCACTGGTCGGGCTTGCGACGACGGCCGACGAGCTCAGCCGCGCCGTCATTACCATATCGGTCAATCTCAGGCCGCGTTTCGACCAGATCAAGAACCGACTTGCCGAGATCGGCGAACCGCCGAAGGACGGGCAGCCGCCCGAGGCCGCGATCGTCACCCAGGAGCGCAACGCGCTCGCCGCCGAGCGGGCGCAGATCAATGCGGTGACGGGCGATGCCGAAAACTTGTCGATTACGGTGACGAAGCTCGTCAACGAGATCATCGAGATGCGGCGGCGGCTTTTTGCCGATACGCTTTTCAGACGCACCGAGATTTCCGTTTCGGTGCTCGACGATGCTGCGAGCGCCTTCGTGCACGAGGTCAGCGAATTCTCGCAAGCCTTGTCGAGCTGGGCCGTCTTCGTCTGGAAATTCAAACGTTTCCCGCTGTTTGCCGCGATCTTCCTATCACTCGCCTCGGCGTTGATCCTGCTCTCCGGCAGCTACCGGCTGTTCGGCTCCTATCTGCGCCGGGACGAGGCAGTTGAGAACCCGTCCTATATCGGCCGGCTGTCGATCGCCTTCTGGTCGACGCTGATCCGTACGCTGGCGCTTTCGGTTCTGCTCGTCACCTCCTTCTTCTTCCTCAACGGTTTCAACGTGCTGCGGCCGGATATCGCGCCCGTCATAGGCGCATTGTTCGCGGCGATCGGGCTCGTCTATTTCGTCGGCCGCTTCGTCAACGCTATCTTCGCGCCAAACGAACCGCGCTGGCGGCTGGTGCATCTTTCCAATCTCGGCGCCCGCTCGATCGGCTACTGCCTGCTGGCGATGGCGATCGTCAATGCGCTCGACTATCTCTTCAGCACGGTCAGCGAGGCGATGGGTTCGCCGCTGGTGCTGACCGTGGTCAGAAGTCTGATCGCCGCGTTAATCATCGGCATCATTCTGATCTCGGCGTCCTTCGGCAAGCCGATGCTGGCAAAGAACGGCGATCCGGATGCGCCGGGCCGGCATTGGCCGCGCGGAATGGCGATCATCCTGCGCGTCCTCGGCGCCGGCCTCATCATCGCTGCGCTGACGGGTTACGTCGGGCTCGCTCGCTTCGTCGCCACCCAGCTCATCATCACCGGCGCGGTCGTCGTCACCATGTATGTCGGCCTGCTTTCCGGCAAAGCCATATCCAAACAGGAAAGCTTCGGCGATACCTTCTTCGCGCGCTTCCTGACACGCCGCTTCAATCTCGGCCCGGTGGCGATCGACCAGGCGGGTCTGGTTGTCGGCCTTGCGATCTATGCAGTGGCGCTGGTGGTCGGCCTGCCGCTGATCCTGCTGCTGTGGGGCTTCCACATACAGGACCTGCAGCTTATCGCCTACCGGCTGTTTACCGAGGTCAGGCTCGGCGGCATCAGCATCTCGCTGCTCGGCATCTGCACCGGCATCCTGCTGTTTGCCGGCGTCTACCTGCTGACGCGCTGGCTGCAGCGCTGGCTCGACGGCAATGTGATGGCAAGAAGCCATGTCGATCTCGGCGTGCGCAATTCGGTCAAAACAGGCATCGGCTATCTCGGCGTCGGCATCGCCGCGATCATCGGCGTCTCGGCCGCCGGCATCGATCTGTCGAGCTTCGCGCTCGTCGCCTCGGCGCTCTCGGTCGGTATCGGTTTCGGCCTGCAGAACATTGTTTCAAACTTCGTCTCCGGCCTGATCCTGCTGGTCGAACGGCCGTTCAAGGTCGGCGACCATGTCGTCTCGGGCACTGCCGAAGGCATCGTCAAACGCATCTCGGTGCGCGCCACCGAGATCGAGACTTTCCGCAAGCAGTCGATCATCGTGCCGAATTCGGAGCTGATCAACGGCCTGGTCGGCAACTGGACGCATCGCAACAAGATCGGCCGCTCGGAAATTCCGGTTTCCGTCAGCTACAATGCCGATCCGCAGCAGGTGATGGATATTTTGCTGGAGCTGACGGCCAAGATACCGCTCGTCATGCGTAATCCCGAGCCGCATGTCGAGTTCCTGCGCTTCGGACCCTATTCGCTGGATTTCGAGCTGCGCTTCTTCCTCGCCGACATGGGCGACGGCATGACAGTGCGCAACAATCTCAGGATCGAGATCCTCCGGCGCTTCAAGGCCGAAGGCATCGAGATCCCGCTGCCGCAGAGCGATCTCACCATCCATCGCGATGCGGCGCCTCTCCCTGCCAACGCACGCAAGGATCAGGCCGACGGCCAGGAAACGCCCCGGGATAAGCCGATGGAAGACGAGGAGCGGCCGGTGCGGCAGCTGCGCGGGCGGACGGCGGAGGGCGGCCTGAAGAGCTGAACGGCTCATTCAGCCATCATTCACAGATCTATGTGCATCATCTCCAGCATCGGGATCGCTGCCGAGGGCAGCACCGATCGTTCGAGGGGAGGGCGCGTCCGCGCCGCCGCACATGATGGCAAGGTTTGCCGCCGTTCTGCTTGTCCCGCTGCTTGCCGCGCCGGCGGTTCATGCGGCATCCGTCACCAATACCGATCCCGCCGCCGTGGTGCTTGTCATCACCGAGAGCGGCCAGCGCGTCGAAGTGGTTGTCGATGCCGGTGCTTCGGAAAGCCTCTGCTCCTCCGGCTGCTTCATGACGACGCCGGACGGCGACCGCATCGGGCTCGACGGCGGCGAGACGATCGACATCGTCAAGGGCTCGGCCGTCGTCAAGTAGACGATCAGACGATCCGCTTGCCGTCGGCGTCGAGCACCTTCTCGCCGTCTTCCTTGGCAAAGGCGCCCTTGTGCGTCTCCGGTAGGATTTCCAGAACCAACTCGGAGGGCCGGGACAGGCGGGTGCCGAGCGGTGTCACGACGAACGGCCGGTTGATCAGGATCGGATGCGCGAGCATGGCGTCGAGCAGTTGATCATCGCTGAGATCAGGATTGTCGAGGCCGAGTTCGGCATAGGGCGTATCCTTCTCGCGAAGGGCCTGGCGCACCGACAAGCCGGCATCGGCGATCATCCTGATCAGCGCCGCGCGCGACGGCGGGCTTTTGGCGTATTCGATGATCGTGGGTTCGATGCCGGCATTGCGGATCATCGCCAACGTGTTGCGCGAGGTGCCGCAGCCGGGGTGGTGGTAGATGGTGACGCTCATGTTTTGCCTGCGGTGATAGGATTGGCTTTTCCATGAACTATCGCAACTGGGCGAACAGGAAAAGGGCGGCGCCGTGTAGTCATCGCAGTTGCGAGGCCAGCCGGCAGAGCTCGGTGACCATATCATCACGGCCCGGAGGGGCCAATTCTCGGTCTTGTTTGCGCCGCTGTGTACATCGATATGAAACGTCTAAACACCATTGACTGACCATCAGTCAGTCATTTACAGATGATTGCCGGCCTAATTCTGGCATCACCCGTTCACCGCCCGGAGATCGCCATGAGTGCGCAGACCCTGTTGAACTCCCTGTTCCAATACAAAGCCAGCATTGATAACGAGCTTCTCGACGCCCTGAACGGGCTCGGCGAGGAGGCACGATCGGAGGCGGTTTCCTCGGCCCTTCGTGTGCTCAACCATGCCCACCTCGTCGACCGCATCTTCGCCGCCAATCTTCAGCGGCAGCCCCACTCCTACGCAGCAAGCTGGAGCAGCGAGGTGCCGCCCTTGGCGCAGCTCGCCTCGGACATCCGGGAGACGGACCGTTGGTACATTGATTTCACCTCGCGCCTAATGCCCGAGCAATTGGAGGAGGTCGTCGATTTCACCTTTACCGACGGGGGGCGCGGACGCATGTCGCGCGAGGAGATGCTGGCCCATGTGGTGACGCATGCCGGTTATCATCGCGGTGAGGTCGGTCGTTTGCTGCCGGATATCGAGAGCACCGCAATGCGCGACGTGTTTGCCGGCTATCTGCACAGGACAGAGCCCGCGCGCCGTCAACAAGACTAGACCCGATGTCGGGAAATCCCGTTTCAAAGCCGAGAACCAAGCCCGCTGAAGAGCGGCGTGACGAGCTCATGGTCTCGGCCGAACGGCTGTTTCTGGAGAAGGGCCTCGAGCAGACCACCGTCGAGGAGATCACTACGGGAGCAGGGGTCGCCAAGGGCACCTTCTATCTGCACTTTTCTTCGAAGGCCGATGTTCTCCAGGCGCTGCGCGTCCGTTTCGTGCAGGGCGTGCTTGACGGTATCGTTGCGGCTGTCGAAAGACGGAGACAGGAAGACTGGCGCGGCAAGCTGGCGGCCTGGTCGAGGGCGTGCGCCACCGGCTATCTGGACGCGGCCGGACTGCATCATCTCGCCTTCGTGGCGACACCCCCCGCAACGCGGGAAGGGCTTTCGCGCAACATCCTGATCGACCATCTGAGCGAACTGCTCGCCGCCGGGGCAGGCGGGAACGCGTGGTCGGTCGATGATCCCGGCTTTACGGCGGTGTTTCTGTTCAATGCCCTGCACGGCGTAGTCAATCAGCCCACCGGCGAAACACCCGCTGATCGCGCCGAATTGCTGCACAAGATCGAGGCGCATGTTCTGCGCTTGCTGGGTTTGCCTTTCAGTGAGGCGATCTCTGCCTACTCTCCGACCTCATTCTGAGGTCCCCCGCAGGGCCCCGAAGGACGAGGTCGGCTACCGGGCTCTCTCGCTTCACGCCTTATTTCTTAATCATATCCGCAAAGAAACCAGAAGCTGCCCCTTCGGCCCCCTCTTCGTTTCATATCCGGGCGCGCCGATTAATAATTACTCAAATCAATTGATGTACCAATTTGATCCGGGGACAGATTTTACATCAAAGGTTTGCTATGGCGTTTCTAGGTATTTCGGGCATGCAATATTCCGGGGAAATGTTTGCCGGTGCGCGTATTCTTGTCGCGGAAGATTCCAACGTATTCACCTCGATGATCAGCAAACGGCTCAAGGAGCTGTTCGACATTGAGGTCGAGATCTGCCGCAGCTTCGAGGATCTGCAGTATTCCTACGACAAGTCTTCCGAGCCGATCACCCTGGCGATCTCGAACATCAATCTGCCGGGTGCCGAAAACGGCGAAGCGCTCGAATATCTGGTCGACCTCTCCATCCCGACTATCGTCTTCACCGGCACCTTCCAGGAAGGCATGCGCGACAAGCTGATGGCCAAGGACATCGTCGACTATATCCTCAAGGACAATATCTTCGCCGTCGACCTTCTTGCGGAATCGATCTGCCGGTTCCTGACCAACCACCGCCATCACGTGCTGATCGTCGACGATAGCGCGACGGCGCGCGCGCTGTTGTCGAGCCGGCTGAAGCGTTATAATTTCCGCGTCAGTGTTGCCGAGAACGGCGCCAAGGCGCTGGAGATCCTGAAGGCCAACCGCGATATCGGCCTGATGATCACCGACTACAACATGCCCGACATCGACGGCTTCGAGCTGACGCGGCGGATCCGCTCCAATATCGGTTCGCACGAGCTGCGCATCATCGGCGTTTCCTCCTCCTCGAACCGGTTGCTTTCGGCGCGGTTCCTGAAGGCCGGCGGCAATGACTTCATGCTGCGCCCCTTCATCGACGAGGAGTTCTACTGCCGCGTCAACCAGAACCTCGATACGCTCTTGCAAATCCAGTCGATGCGTAGGGAGCGGGCGGTTGCCTGACGGCCCTTCCAGTATCGGTTTCGCCAGGGGGGCGGAGATGACGGTCGCAGACAGTCATCGAATTTCTGCAATTATAAGTAACGTCGTCATTTGTCCCCTTCACGCGCGCAGGCCTCTCGGTTATCGTCCGCCCCGCCGGGGAGAGGGCCGAGTCGAGGCCATAGGGCGCATGGGGGAGTAGCGGCTGTGGCTTTTCAAGCGGATTTTCAGCGGGATGGCATCGGGCTGCGCTCCGGCGGGCTGAGGCTACTTCTGGTTGAAGATTCCCGGATGTTTTCCGCCGTGCTCTGTCATCGGTTCCAGACGGAACTCGGCCTTGCGGTCAAATCCTGCCCGTCGCTGAAGGCGCTTCGCGAAGAACTTGCCGAGGACGGTCATGGCTACTCCATTGCCGTCGTCGATCTCAACCTGCCGGATTCGCCCTATGGCGAGGCGCTCGACTGCACGATCGAGCACGATATCCCGGCGATCGTCTTCACCGCGACATTCGATATCAACACGCGCAACAAGATCATGGAGCGCAATGTCATCGACTATGTCCTGAAGGACAATGAATTCGCGCTCGACAATCTGGTCTCTACTGTCCGGCGGGCGATTTCCAACCGCAAGACGCGGGTGCTCGTCGTCGACGATGTCGCCTCGGCGCGCCAGGTGCTCGTCGACCTCTTGAAGGCACAGCAATATCTCGTCATAGAGGCAAGCTCGGGGCTGGAGGCGCTGGCAGCACTCGAAGCCTACACCGATATCGAACTCGTGGTCACCGACCACAACATGCCCGATATGAGCGGCTACGAGCTGACGCGGCGCATCCGCCATCGCTTCGGTTCGGATCGGCTGCGCGTCATCGGTGTTTCCTCCTCCAGCGACCGCATGCTGTCTGCGAGTTTTCTCAAGGCTGGTGCCAGCGATTTCGTCTACCGGCCCTTCGTCGCCGAGGAACTGCAGTGCCGCATCGCCAACAATGCCGAAACGCTGACGCAGATGCGGCAGCTGAGGGCGGCGGCGGCCTGCGACTATCTCACAGGCCTCTATAACCGCCGCTATTTTTACGACAACGGCCCGAAACTGGTGAACGAGTGTCTGCGGCTGAAAGTGCCGAGTTCGGTGGCCATTCTCGATATCGATCATTTCAAGCGGCTGAACGACACCTATGGCCACGAGATCGGCGACAAGGTGCTGAAGGCTGTCGCAAACAGGCTGTTCACGATCTTCGATGGCAGCGACAATCTTCTCTCGCGGCTCGGCGGCGAGGAATTCGCCATCCTCTTCCCGCAAATGGATTCTCTTGCCGCGACCAAACTCTGCGACGAGATCCGTTCGGACATTTCGCGGCTGAAGGTCACCGCCGACGACGAGGAACTCGGCGTCACGATTTCGATCGGCATTGCCGAGATCGGCGGTTACGAGACTTTCGAAAATTACCTCAACGCCGCCGACCAGTTCCTCTACATGGCCAAGCACAGGGGCCGCAATCAGGTCTATTCCGACGCCAGGATGACGGAAGAGGCGGCGCAGTAGAGCCGTTCGGGCGAGCCGCCGCCCTTTTCAGGCGGCGGTCTCTTGCTTTCAACTCTCAGGCCGCGACCGCCTGCTGACGCGCGGTCGCCATGGTCATCTTGCGCTCGGCGCGTTCCTGCTGCGGCGAGCGATGGTAGAGTTCGCGATAACACTTGGAGAAATGCGAGGCCGAGACGAAGCCGCAGGCGACGGCGACCTCGACGACGGGCATCGAGGACTGCACCAGCAGGTGGCGTGCACGGTCGAGGCGGATTTCCAGATAATAACGGGCCGGTGAGCGGCCCATCTCCTGGCGGAACAGCCGTTCGATCTGGCGGCGCGAGAGGCCGGCGCCGTCGGCGATTTCGATCAGCGACAGCGGCTCGGCGAGATTGCCCTCCATCAGTTCGATGATCGACAGCACCTTGGCGTTCTGCACGCCGAGGCGGGCGCGCAGCGGCAGGCGCTGGCGGTCGTGCGGGTTGCGCACGCGGTCGGTCAGGTGCTGCTCGCAGATGCGGTTGACGAGGCTTTCGCCGAAATCCTCGCCGACGAGGTTCAGCATCATATCGAGCGAGGCGGTGCCGCCGGCGCAAGTGTAAAGATTGCCGTCGATCTCGTAGAGATCGGCATAGACTTCGGCTTGCGGGAAGGCTTCGGAGAAGCCCGGCAGATTTTCCCAGTGGATGGCGCAGCGCTTGCCGTTCAGGAGGCCGGCCTGGGCCAGCACATGCGCGCCCGTACAGAGGCTGCCGACGGCAACGCCGCGATTGTAGCATTCACGCAGCCAGGCATTGACCGACTTGTTGTTGAACTGCTCGACATCGATGCCGGAACAGACGAGCACCATGCCCGGCCGGTTTTCGCCGCCGAGATGGCGGCGCTCTTCAGCGAGCGAGGAATTCGCCTCGACGCCGATGCCGCAGGAGGAATAGACTTTCTCCCCGTCGAGGGAAGCGAGGCGCCAGGTATAGGCCTGGTAGCCGAGCATGCGATTGGCGATGCGCAAGGTATCCACGGCCGCCGAGAAGGGCAGCATGGTGAATTGCGGTACCATAAAGAAGACCAGCGAACGCTTCTTGATCTGCATCCTGTTCATAGCGAAATCCATGCTCGAGGGGCGATGCATATTGGTTGCGCGGAATGCGTCGCGCCGATGTCCTGAAAGCGACACTGACATGGAAAAATGCGGCCGGGAAGAGCAAATATGCGACATTGACCGCGATTTGACTGGTCAAGCCGCCGGAATGGCCGCAGGTTGGGAAAGGAATGGGCTGACTGGCGACTGAAATTCAAGACTGGCAACCGCCTCAGAATGGACGCTCAGACCAAGAAAAAGGCGGCGTTGCGAGATGCAGACGCCGCCCTCATCTCGAGAGGAATGTCGCATTCATTATACGGTCCGGTGTTTGTTGTCGTCCGTGCTCGGCCAGCCGATGTCCTTGCGGATGTCGAAGGGCATGGCTTCGATTTCACGGGCGGTCTGCCAGCGTGTCCAAGCGAGCACCAGCCTGCGGGCATAATGCGTCAGATCGAAATGGCCGTGGCCGGAGGTGAGGGGCTTGCCGCCACCGCGATAGGTGAGCGTGGTCATTGTCCGGTTCCTTTCTAAGGGTCAGGGGCATGGTCGTTGAATGGGAGGTTCGTCCATGTCCATGATCCTAATATGGGCCTCGGGCACTCATCATTCAAACGAATAGAGCTTATGGATAACATCAGAGTTATTGAATGATCGCGGCGCCCCCTGCCGGCCGTCCGGCGTCACTGTAGAACAAACGCGAATTGAGCCAAACGAAAAATATTTGAGACAAATCGAATTGAAAAAACCGGTAAGGCATTGATTTATTGGAGATTAGTATCGTGTCGGCATATCTCATTTCGGTAGATGCGTTAACAGCTAGAATCCACCTCTTGATCAGCTCGAACAATGGTTTCAAACAAATTGGGCAGATTGAATCAATTGGTTTGAGCTTTTGCCAACAGAGATACCGCGGGAAAAAGTCGTCCTGGCAGGCTATCCGCGATGAGGAACTCATCTTAAAGCGGCCCAAACGTGGTCTAAACGCCCTCAGATTCACCTAAAGCGAACCCGATTCAACCAAAGAGAAACAGTCACGTATTGGTGTTATCAATCACTTAGCCGTTGGCCACACATCTGCGAAAGCGGCACTCGGATACACAGCTTGCTGGCTTTGCCGTTTGCGTATTGAGAACGCCGTATCCGCACGGGTGCGTACCAGATTGCCAGCCGCGTGAGTACCTTCGCGCGAGGTCGAATGCCACGCAAAGGAGGCGTTGCCGTTCGCCGCCACACCTGGAGTGTATCGAAGCTATTAATGGTTAGTGGGAGTAGGATGGTCGAACGTCCATCGAACTCCGACCCCGTAGTAGAGGCCGGGAGTCGGACCTTCCCAGCCGAGGAACTCTACACCTCGGTCCATATAGAATTTCTGCAGGGTGGCCGAGGAACTCGGCCATAAGGAACCAAGTTCAAGCGAGCTGACCGTGCTCACCGGCAGCCGAGCCTGTTCTGCGATGACGCTCTGCATAACCCCGAAAAGTCCTCTTGCGGCAGCGAACGAAGTACGAAATTTTTCGGTGTGGAACTCAGATTTTTCGGATTTATGGTCCGGCGGCGCTTTCCATCTAGCACCGGGACGACCCACATCCTTTCCGAAGGACAGGTCGCCTAGAAATTCGATCCCCTCCGCTTCATAGAAGTGAATAAGCCTCACATTGTGTTCGAGCACCGAAGAGGTGCCCGACTCTGCGGCGGCGATCGCCTTCCGCATTATACCGACGAGCGGGGACAGCTCTCGAATTGAGAGTCCTCGAAGGGCTCGTGCGACCCTAAGGGCATCGGCGGAAGTTGGCGTCTTCATTCCGGCGAAAGAGCCGGTTCGTCCGATTAATTGTCAACAACTGTATTATGGAGTCTATCTTTGTCCCATGGGTCGGTTATAAACCGGTGTATGGAATCGCTTTTCGGCCCATATAGCGGAGGCAAGCAAGTGGCAGATATTGATTCGGCTTTGGCGAAGTGGTTTGGGCGAAGCGGACTAACGTTAGTCGCTAGCCTACGGCAGCTCGCGGATGACCTTGAGGACATCGACAAATGCCTTGCTGCGAAACCACTAACGACATCATGGAATAACTGGGCGCTAGGACAAAGGATGGTTCCCTGCCTGATCGGGCGTCCGATGGGGCATCCGAGCATCTTCGACGGCAAGACGGCGTGCTCCAGCGAACTTTTCTATCTCGATCCGGCTCGTGGCATCGCGCGAACGATGTCTCGTTGGTACCACCTCGGAACACGGGTCGATGCCGAATACCGGAGTGAAAGGGACCAGGAGAAAGTCGGTCCTGCGGGGGAGCTTTATTGATGGATATCGTGGAATTTCTTGAGGTCGTGAACGAGGGCTCGCCGCCGTCTATCGGAAAGCCCCGGGTCCCGTGGAAGCCGAGTCAACCAGATGCCTTCATCACCCTTCCGGTATTCATCGCCTATTGCGCCATCGCGGCGGCGCTCCGGCCGTGGAATCGACGGAACGCAAGGTTCAAGGCCATCATCTGCCTCCAGGAGGAAGCCTGCCTTCCCGTCTATACGGCGGCTGCGAAAGTCTTTCTAAACGGGGTTGCAGATTACAAGGTGGGGACAAGGCCGTTCGTTAGCGACTGGGGCGGTCGCTATTCAAATCGCGACCAGTTCGAGGTCTTGCAAATGGACCGGGCGATCTTCGTCAAAGAGTCCAACAAAGCATTGGATGATGGCGGACGGCTGTTTGCGGACATTGTGGTGGATGTCCCGAGGCGTTGCAGAAGGCATGTGGAGGCGGCACTAAGGCGTTTTGGGATGCCGATTGTGGACAAGGACGTCGAACTGTTGCTTGCGGAACCGTGGGACCGGCTGGACAAGGCCTTCCAAGAGCGACGGTCGCCCTTGCTGTCTTTACAGAGGCTAAGGCAACTTCCGCTCTCTCCACCGGCCGAATTACCTGAAGCCACTATCACCGGGCCGACCCTCGCGGACATGCACGGATACGGTCCAGTAGTGGATTGGGGATATGATCTCGCGCGCGACTTGGCGGACTACAAATCGGGCCGAATCCGCTGGGAGGAGGTCGACGACGGGGTCTTGATTTCAGGGCCTACCGGGACGGGAAAAACCACGTTTGTGCGGGCCCTGGCGAGTTCATGTGGCGTTTCGGTCGTCGCGGGGTCTTTCTCGGACTGGCAGAGCGCTGGTTCTCTCGACGACTTCCTGAAAGCCATGCGGACGTCCTTTGAGGAAGCCAGATCGAAAGCGCCGTGCATTTTGTTTATCGATGAGGTTTCGACTTTCGGTGACCGAAGTACCCGCGATCACAACAAAGCCTACATGACGGCTGCGATTTCCGGACTTCTCGAGCTCCTCGATGGTTTCCGCGGCCGCGAGGGTGTGGTGGTCGTCGCGGCTTGCAACCATCCGGACGATCTCGACCCAGCCATACGGCGTGCCGGACGCCTGGACCGCCATTACCAAATCAAGCTTCCCGATGCGCGATCCCGATTGTTGATTTTGAAATTTCATGCCGGCATCGAGCTGGTCGGTTCTCAAGCGGAAATGTTCGCCATGGCCACCGAGGGTCTGTCGGGTGCCGATATCGAACAACTCGTGCGCGATGCCAGGCGGGTGGCCCGACGGCTGCGGGAGGCCTTCTCGGCAAACCACGTTATCGACGAACTGCGGGCGGTGACGGAATTACCCGAGGATTTTGTTCGCGCTCTCGCTGTCCATGAAGCAGGCCATGCCCTGGTCTCGATTGTAGTCGGACACGGGGAGGTCTCGGAGGTTAAGATTTCGCGGTATCGGATCGAAGGCAAATCCAGCGCATTGGGCTACGTTCAGTACGGCCCCGTGGGTGCCCGGCTGAAAACGCGGGCCGACTATCTGAACGCGATCGCGGTTTGTCTCGCCGGGATTGCTGCCGAAATGGAAATCTTCGGTTGGTTTGCCGACGGCGCTTCGGGTTCTGAAACGGCGGACCTCAACAGGGCGACGGAGATTGCGACGATGCTTGAGGGCGCTCTCGGGATGGGACACACACTCCTTGTCGAAGGCCTTGTCGAACAGCTGGAGCGTTTGCGGTCTTACAACCCCGATTTCCGGAGGCGTGTGCACGAGGTCCTGCAGAACGAATTCGACCGCGTGAAGTCCATCATCCAAGCTCGTCGAAGCGCTCTCGACGCTATCGTCGAACGACTGATTGAAACGAAATCAATGTCGGGTGATGACGTTCTCGAGATCGTACAGCGACACCGGACGCCGACCGTCAGTCTTGCGAAGCTGCCGCGTCGCAGTGCGGGGGGTTAGATGGTGAGAAGAGCTCGAGGAAGGCGGAGCAGACGTATCGAAAAGGCGGGACCGGACCGAGAAAAATCGCTCGGGTCGGGTTTGGACGAAATCGGTTTCGGCCCGCCGGGACGCCGTATTGCCGTTGGGGCAGCGCGTGATGCGGAAAGGCCACTGAAACATCCGCCTCCGAAGAGTGCCTATTACGACAGCGCATCAGGCCGGATCATTATCGACTTCGACAACGGCTCGACCTTCGCTGTGCCCGCTCGGTCCCTCGAGGGTCTGGTTGAGGCATCGGAGGGTGAAATCGCGGAGGTCGAGGTTCTCGGCGGAAGGGGTGTTCATTGGGAGCGCCTCGATCTCGATCACGAAATTGCCATGCTGATACGAGGTGTTTTCGGAACCCCGAGTTTCTTGGCGGAGGCCGCGTCCCGGGCGCTGGAAATCCACGACACTGAGCAAATCCCTGCGTTCGCTGGCTGGGCGCGACCAGTTAGCGAGTTTCTCTCTTACAACATGCCCTATGACGAGCTGGGATGGGAGCATCACCACATGACCGCGTATGAAGTCGGCTGCGAAGCACTGGTTGCGTTGGGGCAGGCCCACGGGACGGTCGGTGGAGCAAAACCCAGACGATTTCCGGAATATCCTCGCTCGCCGCCGCGATGGGATGATATTTCGATTGCGGTTATCTTAGTCGCCACCCAGAGCGGCCAGTTGCAATACCGCCCCCTGAGGGATCACGTTGGGACTTCACGCGAGGACGATCGTGAGGGCAGTGCAGCAGCCAATATCGCGGCCGCCAACGGAGCCGGCCCAGCGTACGCGACGTTCAACACGTACCTTGTTTTAGAGGCACTCGGACTCGTTCGGGGAGGGCGCTGGACGAGGGCTGCGGAAACAGTGCTATGGCGGGACAATCCAATGAAGTGGAACCTTGAATTCACGAGCGACGCCAGGTTCATCGGAGCTGCTTTCGACGCCGCCTCGGCAGTGCCGGACGACATCCGCTCTCAGATTGACACGATTGTCGCCCCCGCAGAGGGAGGCAACGTCGCGGAGGCGGGTAATCCCGACCTCCTTGCCGGGGCCGGAGCGATGCCATTGGGAACGCCAAGCGGTCTCTCCAGCATGTCCGAAGATGCGCGACGCCATCACCTCGATGTCCTGTTTTTCCGCCGGTGGCGTCTCAACGGCGGCTGGCTAACTGAAACCGAAGCGACATCCGCGCTCGAGATTCATCACGACGTGCTCGCGATTTCGATGAGGAGGGCAGTCATGGGCTGGCACTATCCAAGTCTGCCATCCTTCTCGCTTTGATCGGTCGTTGAAACGGCATCCTGTTTGTGCTCGGTCGTGGGACAGCATTTATGAACCTCTGGATTTTCTCCGATATCCATCTTGAATTCGGGCGGCCGTTTTTGCACACGCCGCCGAACGGCACTGACGTATTGGTTTGCGCTGGCGACGTTTTGGACAAAGGTGTCGTTCCCAGTCTTCGATGGCTGGCTGAGAGCTTTGGGTCCGGAATTCCCATCGTCTTCGTGCCGGGAAATCACGAGTACTACCGCGCGGCGCTCGACGACGGCATTCGGGAGGGCCGGGATTTCGCCGCTCGTTTTTCCAACATTCACCTGCTCGAGAACGCGGCGGTCGACATCGATGGTGTCAGGTTTATCGGCGGAACCTTGTGGACCGACTTCCGGCTTCTGGGCCGCGACCCGACACTCGTGATGGCAGACGCGGCGACGGGGATGAACGACTACCGGCGGATAAAGCTCTCAAAGTTGCCTTTCCGGAGATTCAAACCGATCCACGCCCTTCGCAAGCACCGGGAGACCCGCGGCTTCATCGCTTCAGAACTGGAACGCAACGAGCGGCGACCAACAGTCGTGGTGACGCACCATGCGCCGTCCGTCCGATCGGTTCCGCCCCGGTATCGGGGGGATGTCTTGAACGCCTGCTACGCATCCCACTTGGAAAGGTTGATCATCGACACTCAGCCGCTGCTCTGGGTGCACGGCCACCTTCACAATCGATGCGACTACGTGATCAGTCAGACGAGGGTAGTCGCCAACCCGCGCGGCTATCCGGGCGAGAAGACCGGGTTCGATCCTGCGTTCACGATCAAGATTTCTCCGAACCTTGGATCGAAGGACGACCTGGTTGGGTCAGCGTCGGCCATCCTCGACCGGGCTCCCAACACCGACCCTGATCCCGGCGACGAGCTTCCGGAACACGGTGGCACGCAGAACTTATGACCTGAGAGTTTGTGATTTGACGACATTAAGCGCGGTGGTGGGTCGAATAGAGGGGCAATCTCAGGGCCACGACCGGCGCTCATGGGCAACGCGTGGAAGCCACTTGGGGGCAGAGAACCAGTCAAGTTATTGTGCTAGCGTCGGTTGCAGCGCCCCAAAGTGGAAGGTCAGTTGCTCGAACGCCGCGAAAGCCAGAGAAACACCGTCGCCCCGAATCGAATTAAGAAGCTTTTCGTCGAAACAGGTTTCAATCTTGCCTGGCAACTCTTGATCCTCGTCCGCCAGCGAGAACCTCGAGTTCTTCCACCAAAGGTCGGGATAGTAATGCTTGGCGATGAGCATACCAAAGGACCGAGGGGAGAGTTTGCGTGACGAGGCCCACCGATCTTGACCAGCCATGCCAATGTGGAAATGTGCTGCGGGATGTCGCACGGGTTTATACTGACTCTCGCTGTACTCAAATCTCACGCGCGGAATGTAATTTCCGATTTGCAGGCTAGAAACCATGGACGAGAACGCCTCGTCGTCGATCTCCTCCCTCTCGACCGCGTTCTTCAATTCGTTGAATTCCGTAAAAGCGTCAGAAGACCCACTCACTCGGGGATTCGGGTAGTAGGCCAGCGCCCACTCGCCCTCGGACGAATGCGAGTACTGAAAATATGCAAGGTCCTTTAATATGAAATTATAGTGTGAAAGGGAGAGGCCCTTTTCGTAGACCGCATTATAATCCTGGGATGTGAGGCTGACCTTGTTGAAATCCTCAGACCGAGGCAGCGACACGAGATACACCGCGCTTTCGAGAAAGTCTTGATTCTCGAAAAAGGAATGAATCGCGCGGATGCTTGCATTGAAGTCATCCCGGTTCATCAATCGTCCTCGACCAAGCTCGCCATGTCGTCATCCGACAGGTTGAGTTCATTCTTCATCCGCTCCATTCGCCGTTTGGCCTCAACTAGACGAGCGTGCTTTTCCTCCAAGCCGCGTTGAATTGTGTTCAGTTGGCTCATATTTGGCATGGTGAAGCTTAGTCGCGGGCTATTGGCCACGGCTGTGTTTATTTCTGACGCCAGTTGCGAGAAGGTTTTGTTGGCCATGCCGAAAACACGCAACCATCCTTTTGTACGAGTAAAAGCAACAAACAGTTTGTTGCGACCGGTTCGGGTCTTCAACGACGCCGCGTCGGCACCTACGACGATCACAACTGCGGCTTCGTTTCCCTTGGCACGATAAACGGTGCTTAGCGTCACTTTGCCGTCGATGCGGAACGGTGGTTCGCTGTATTTATCGATGAGAATGTTATTGCATGGTATCCCGAACGCTAGGAGACTGTCTGCGATTTTGGTGAAGTAGCTTCTGGCAGTGCGGTCATCCAGGCTCACCACGAGGATTTGATGGGGATGAATGCCCTTATCAAGAAATGACCGTACTTCTGCCACCGCCGCTTGGATTTCATCGTCGAAGGTAGTAGCTGCGTGCCCCTTAATGAGCGGGACGTCAGCGGGGGTTTCCAGGATACTGGGACTATTCACCAGCGGACGTTCTACGACGTTTTGGCTCCCAGACGTGAAGGTTCCCGACACTACGTCGTAGCCGACGTCTTCCCAATGCTTGGCATTTTCAAGCATCTGGACAATTTCACCATAGATGCCGAAACCTACCGCATGCGCGAGGATCAATACGTCGCGTTGATTTCTGTACGAACGCTGGAGAACGAAATCATTGGTTTCCGTCCCCCCAGGCAGGCTGCGCGTCAAGGAGATACGAGGCTTTCCGTCAGTGTCGTTCCCGAACAGTTGTTCGGGCTCGCGGACCTTCACGTCAAAGACATTCTGCAACTCATCGTAGGCCCAGATTATCTGCTTCCGGTCTCGGTCGCCTTTGGCCAGATAGAAGCACATTTGATAAAAGCCGTCAGGGAAGTCCTGACCTTCATCCACGAGAATGACGTCGTAATAGGGTGCAACGACGCCCCTATCTACCAAGTCGCGGCACACAGTACCAAACGGATCGCTGACGTTGCTGACCTCATTGTATGACTTTGGCGAAACACCTTCTCGGATACACGTATCGCGATAGACGCCAGGTAGGTTTTGCCGTCCCCAGCCATGCCGGACATGGACGTTATCCCAGTTTGGGTCGACCTCCGCGAAATGCCGATGAAACCGTGTGATCAGGCGTTCAATGATGTCGCGTAGGCTACGAGTGTAGTATGTTATCAATATCTTGGCGCTGGGGTTTTCAATGTGCGCGAGAGCGGCCTTCATCGCGAGGATGACAGTTTTTCCGGTGCCCGCCAGGCCGCGAATGCGCTGGGGACCTTGGATGGCCGTCAGTGCGACCGATCTCTGTGTTGCGTCAAAATTGTAAATCACGGCTTCGAGGTCGCGGTATGCTCTGGCGACGGGATGTACTTCTTGGTCTTCCTCGGCATCGAGTATTTGACCAAGCGCCTTCGCGCCTTCAATTATGGCTTGAACCTCGGCAATCTGAGCGTCGTTGAGAGGACCACTCTCTTGTTTGAGCAAGCGCAAGAGTTCTCCCTCGCTACTCGCAAACTCAACTTCCTCGTTCTCGTAATGTTTAGGATCAATGTTCGGGGCGAAAATGATCGGAATGACATCAAAAATTAGCCTGCGCTTCCTTTTCAGCTGTAGGCTCTTTCCCATCAGCGATTCAGTCGTCGCTGCGGCCTGAAGAATGCTGATCGCATCCCTTCTCACATCCGCCCGATCCGAGGACAGCGAAATCTTGACCAGCTTGATGCCTTGCAAATCACCTACAACCGTCAGATCGGAACTGTGGGTGCGCCCATCGTAATCCTTGACCTGAGGCCAGCCTGCGTAGAGGACGATTTTTTCGGTTTGACTGAAAACCTCTCCCGCACGGACCGCACGAACCAAACTATTTGCGACCGCATCGTTCTCGCGCCGCCCAATGGTGGGTATGAAGGTTACCGGCATGAGGCATTTTTTCCTTTGCTCTATTGGGCGGACCGTAGTTCCGGCCGGTTTTTAGATCAAGTCATCGTCTTCTCTCACCGTTAACCTTACGTCGAATGCCACTCCAATGCATTCTGCGAATGGATGCTCTGACAAGGCGATTTTGAGGAGTCGAAAAATCAATTTTGAAGGGCCGAGACACACTGAAGCTGCGGCGGTGCAAATCATTGTGATGTCCAGCGGTCTGGCGACTCACGGCCAGCGGGCTCGCCACGAGCCCGATAGTGGCGACCGCCCACGTCTGTTCGGGTCCTACAGCAAGATAGCCACACCCGACTGCACCTATGGGGGAATTTGCAAACAGCTGCACTTATGCAAAATATTGGTTTGATGAAAGTTCTGGTCAGGAGAGGGACGTTAAGTATGAGATTTTCGCTATGGATAGCGGGCGTAATCGTCATTGTGCCACTTGACGCCAATGCGTCTGGAGCAAACTGTCCCTTTGGTGTGTATGGTGATGCGGCTTTCAAAAGCGAGCAACACCTCCTAGACCCAACCAAAAACACACCTTGGCAGGGATCGGCCGACGACTTCCCCTATGCTACTGCCAAGATTGGGGGCAACTTTGATTCAATTCGGGCTTGTAGCCGCTCTACTATCGAATATGAGATTCGCCCGACGGATGAGATTTTAGCTGGTGTTCCAACGCACTCGTCTATCCAATGCCAAGGTAACTGCCAGCACGCTATCTCGATTACTTTGCCGCCTATGGAAGCCCTCCATTGGCAGTGGCGGGCGAAGGTTGAGTACTATTGCTTTGATATCGACACTCGTCAGTGCTTTCCGAAGCCTGCAATTACCCAGCGCATCGGATGGAGGCAGGGCGAGCCTAAACTTCGTCACTACGGGGGATGGACACCTGAGCCAGGTATAGAACACTTCATAGACGAGATTTTCGTCGAGTCGGGTACAAGTCTGGGCGACGCGTCCGAAGACAGTTGGACGCATGCCGCAGACGGCCTGGCGATGCAATTTGGTTCAAAACCGATTGTGGGGACATCTCAGCATAAGGTGCAGTGGTTCGCGCCTGTTCGATTCGATGGAAGCGAATACATAGGTGCAGAGTTCCGATCGACCACAATCACGGACAAGGCTTGTCATGAAATAATCAGCATCGAAAACTTCGACAAAGGTCAAAATTTTGTGGTGTGGGACGGCCCTATTCAGGAAAGAGTTCCCTCGGTACGTGAGTTAAAGTTGACGGATTTGGCGGGCTGGCTCCAACCGCAAAAGTACAACTTCACCCGAACCCGTAATATCGTAATCCATTACTCGTGTGAATCGGATCAGCCTTTTCATTATGGCGCGGACTTCGTTTCTGTGAGAGCGAGAAACCGCGTCGAGAAGTAGTGTTTCGCCGCTCCAAAACAGAATGATGAGATAGTCGAACGTTCTGCGCACCAGCGGGCAGCCTTTTCCTCCCATGGATCAGCCGGCCACTATGTCGGCAGATTGGACGGATTCCGGTCCTGGACAATTTAGGCAGGAACAATTGCAATACATTGGCTGGAGGTTTGGGGTACACGGGGTGGTGATAAGGACCGATCCGGACGGATCGCGCAAGCAGCCTTTTAGCGACGCTAGTAGCGCGAAAACGGCGAAGTGTGGCCAATAGCTGCTCCTCTACTCCTTGATTCCCAAATTAACCGATGGCGGGGCAAAATAGCTGACTCGTTGACCATGTTCGAACCGAGCCTGGAGCCCTGATCCGATATTGGAGACTTTCGCTTACCAAATTTCATCAATTTGAGGCTCTTTTCCAAGTCTGTTTTGTCCACAATAGAGAGGCCCAGCTACAAGACGTTATATGATTCTCAGCCGCGACCATTGAGGCCGCGGCGCTTCTCGAATGACCGTTTCTGGCGCATTCTTGCCATCAGTGTCGCAGCGGTAGCTTTAGGATCGGCCTACTGCGCTTTGTGTGAGGAAACCGTCTGGTGGCGACCGGCGAAGACGACGAGAAAGTATCCGTAGAGCCAGGCGCTATCAGGACTAGGGACGTCAAGGTCGATCGCCATGTGGCAATCAGCCCGGGATTAGTGCGCGGTTCCTCACACGATTGGAACAGGGCTACAAGTCGGCTGCCCGGCCCTATCTAAGGGGTGACATATCGATAGAGAACAGAAGCCTGGTGGGCTGGGTTTTTCGATCAAACGGATGGTGCGAGGCTCTTGGCGGGTCGTCGCCCGCTACCAAAAATTCAACATCGGGTGGTATCCTTGCTAAAAGCTCGGAAACGGCTTCAACGTTTTTGCATTTACAGGACCGAATATGCGCTATTCGCTTTTTCCCTGTGTGGTTGGATTAATTGTTGCGTCATGGTCGACGGCCTCACACGGCCAAGACGTTCCGAATCTCACAGGAATGGCTATTCTCAAGGGTAAATGTGAAAAGCTCACTATGAAGGGAGACGATCTCACCCAACATTGCGGCAACCAGATCGTCCAGTCGATCTACAATACCGGACGCACTGGCTTCACCGTCACGGTCGGTGACAAAGGAACGGTAATGACATTTTCCGGACTGGAAGGTGCTAAGCCCGACGCGGACACGCAACTGCAGGACTTAGATTTCATTATCCTCAATCTCGGAATCGAGGGCGTCACACCGGCGAAAACTCCCGTGAAAGGCGGCTGTGGTTACAGTAACCCATACAAAGGGCCGACTACCATAAGCTGCCAGGCCACCGGTGAAAAGGGTGAAGCGTACCTCCTCCAGTTCCGATCGGACGGATCGCCGCCGTCGATGACGGAATTTCGCCAACAAGCTGAGCCACGGAAGCAGGGAACTGACGCGAGTTTCGCGGCAGGAGAATGGGTGGGCTCTCCGATGGAGAACGATCCCGAGGGTGGCTGTCTTGTTACGAAACAAGTCGACCGCAAGACCGCGGTTATGCTTTACGCCAACAAGAATGAGGCATTCTCTGTAAACATCTACAACAAGGACTGGAACTTAGGTCCGAATGCAGAAGTAAGCGGTGAACTGTTCTTGGATGGCAAGGTATTCGCTCTCATTGGAGTAGAGGTCAGAAACGAGCACGTCGTGACCTTGAAGGCCGGGGCCGAGGAGGAAAGTCTGGAGCGTCCGATGCGGGAGAGTTCGAAACTGTCGTTCAAGTCGGGGAAGAAACGCATCGAAACCAAGCTCAATGATTCCATGAAGGCGATCGAAAAGCTTTGGGCGTGCGTGGACCGCGGTTGAGAGAGCGGATATTTCGCCCTACGAGCATCAACGGGCCAAGACTGCCGCCAACCGTTTCGGACTCATGAGTGTCGCTGCCTTTTTGTCTCACGATATGGGTCTAAAGGCCAGCAGAATCCATACCAGTCTACATCACTCCGGCAGTATGTAGTCCGGCCAAAGCGCCGCAGAAGACAGCCGCGAATGCGGCACGATATCATCGCCGCGTCGATTTGGGCCATCCTTCATCGATATGAAGACTGCGTCGCCGTCAGGCTCTGGGTTCAAAAGGGGACGAGCATCTTCAGTCGAGACAACAACTGACGCTCCTCCCTCACGCCGACGAACGCGGATACAATTGGAGGAAACCATCTCCATATCGAGGTCGTCGCGACCTTCGAACAATTCTTGCAGACCTCCAACGCGCTCGTCCACCTCCTTCTCGGCGGCGATCACCGCATCGTAGAGCATCTTCGTCTCGTTTTCGGTGGCTTCGGCTGGCCAGAGGACACGTTCGGCCAACGATCGTTTCCTCTTCATCAGCCGCTGAAGAAGGCAGTCAAAAGAGCCGACGCCCAAAGCCGGATGGACGGCGAGAGGTATATGGACGGTCACGGGTTTCGTCTGGCCGATCCTGTGCGTCCTGTCATTGCATTGCTCTTCGACGGCGGGGTTCCACCAGCGACTGAGATGGATGACGTGGTTCGCCGCGGTGAGCGTCAAACCTGTTCCGGCGGCACGGGGTCCCAGCACGAGGACGTCAAACCCCTTGTCGTCCACGAGATGACGTTGAAAGCGATCGGTGATGTCTTTCCGGGAATCGACGGTGTTGTCGCCGTTGATGATCATAACGCGCTCGAGCCCGAACTCGATCCTGACCACTTCCGCAAACCATGCCTGCACATCGCGGTTTTCAATAAAAACCAGTGCGCGTTCGTTTTTCGCCTTGATGTGCCGAAGGATGTCGATTGCTGCGGAAAGGCGTGCGGACGAGGAGTTGAACTCCTCGATTGTCTCGCCTTCGAGCAGACCGGGATGCAGTGAAAGCCTTCTAATGTGCTGGAGGACAGCCAACATTATTCCACCCTTGTGACGCGCCTCGTCATAACGAAGCGCCTGTGTCTCAGGCATTTCTCGGGGATGAAATACATGCACCTTCGACGGCAGGCCGGGGGCTGCGTCGGTTTTCAATCGACGAAGCGCAAGCGCAGGCCGACCGTGTTGGGTCTTGAACAGCGCACTGTGAAGCGCTGTCATTCCATCCTCTGTCGGTTGGTCGAAGATGCGTCGGAATTGGGCAAGAACGCCGAGCGCTCCGGGGAACAATTGGTCCATGATCGCCCAGATGTCCTTGGTGGCGTTTTCGAGCGGCGTCCCTGTCAGTCCAATTCTTAGGTCGGCGGTGATTGATTTGGCGGCTTTTGCCCGCATGGTGACTGGGTTCTTGAGGTTCTGTATTTCGTCGAAGACCACTGCAGCCCAGCGGACGTCCATCAGGCTGATCGCGTAGTTGGCCAGCGTCTGGTACGTCGTGATAACGATCGGCGACCCGTTTTCGGATGCGGTCAACTTCTCGAGATCAATCTGGGACACACCTGTCCGGATGTCCTGGCCGGAGCCACTTTCTCGCTTGAAGGCGTTGAGGTGATCGCCGTAAAGCCTAATCGGCTTTCCCAGGAAGTCACTCTCGATATGCCGCTCTATTTCCGCTTCCCAATTCAACAAAAGCGACGTCGGTGCGACTATCAGAAACGGTCGATTGGGGAGCGCTCCGGCTGCCATATGCGTTTTCAACCAGGCCAGAAGGGAAAGCGTCTGGAGGGTTTTCCCGAGGCCTTGTTCGTCCGCGTTCAAAATTCCCGGAAGTCCCGCCTTCCAGGCTTTGACCTGCCATTCGAACGATTTCACCTGGTGTGGCTGCAGCGGGGTTTCGATCGCTTCCGGTGTGTTCTCTGAGAGGCCCGCATCGCGGTCACGCATTGCGGCCGAAAAGTCCAATTCCCAGAAATTGTCGTGGGTCACTGGAAGATAGGCATCAAGCGAAACCGACGGCTCTTGGGAGGCTTTCGTTCGCAAGAATTCCGCAAGTCTGCGGGACAAGACATCGATGACAACCGGCGTAACGGGGACCGCACCTATCTCCAGAGTTATCGCCGTCTGACCGGCAGCCTGCGCCTTTTTCAGTTCTCCAAGGACGTGTTCAAGGTCTTCATCTTGGATCAGCGCAAGAAGGTCCGCGAGTTCGGTCTCAGATTCCGGCAGCCAGCGTGTACCCGAACCTTGGATTCCATCGATCTCGAGCTTTTGCCATTTTCCAACACCGACCACCCGTGATATCCACTCGGACGTCTCAACCCAGACACGGCTGGTTTCCTCTTCGAGCTTTTCGGTGCGCGCTTCCGGACTCATCAGTTCCGTGAGACGCCCGTCACGCATCATCTGCATCTCGACGGCGTCGGCGATGATGCGGCCGGCATTCGCTATGAATTCCTTTCTGCCTTCTTCGCTTTTGTGGGCATGGTCGACGATTGTCTGGACGATCGGAGCTGCAGATGGCTCGACGATCAGGAATTTGCCATCGGCGACGCGGAAAGCGGGCTGTGAGCCGCGGCGCAGCACGGACGCACGGAACTCCGTGAGCTCCTGTCCGCTCAGCGCCGCGTTCTCGCTCTCGTTTTCGGGTTCGGAACCCGCAACGTCGGACGAGTAGGGAACCGGGAAAAACATAGTGTCGTCGTCATCGTCGAACTTTATGCCAACGGAGCTGCAAGTGACGACTGAGATGTCTTTGAGAAACCCTTCAAGCGAAGCCTCGTCGTCCGTTTCCGGATCGGCGTCGAACAGGCGTCGAAATCTCCCAAGAAGAAGCCAGTGCTCGGTGAGCGAGGCGGGTTTCCCGATTTCATCGGCTATTTTGATCGCTTCGTAAATCTGATGCGGGAGGCGCATCAGGTCCGTGGGCGGTCCGACAAAGGCTCCCTTTAGTGGGCGATAGACGTTGCGTCCGCCTTGTTCCCACCACCATTCGATCGCGAAGTCAGGGCTTCCAACAGTGCTCCTGAGGCGGGCGCGAAAGTTCAGCCCTTGCAGCGTGCGCGGCAAGCCAAGTGCCGCCGCACTATTCGCATCGACGGCCGCGACGAGAGGATGCCGGATTGTCAGCTGCCCTTCCGAAATCGTATGAGAGTTTCCGGCTGGGTCGAGCTGACGAAGTTTAACCAGTGCCAACGCGGCGGGAAGCTCTTGCTTTGGCAGTGACAACAGGTTAGCCGGACGACCCTTTTTGAAGCCTGACAGCCATCCGCGCTTCTCCGGTTGGACGGTCAGGCGGACGAAATCGTCCTCGAGAGCGAAATCGAACTTCATCGTAGCACCCGATCCTCTACCCAACGCATCCAGTTGCCCGTCGGATCGTGGCGACGCGCCATGGGATCGTCCGCAGGAAATGTAATGGCCTCGGCGTCGTAATAGTCTTTGTAGAGCTGTGGCGCTCTTGGATCGTTGGCGTCGAACAGGTGCACACGGTAATCATGTGATCCCTCAACCACAACATAACGGCCGACGCGCATGATAAGCAGGCAAGTGTCCTTGCGAGATTTCGCGGTCTGCCGCCCTGCCATCTTGTAGGTTTCTTCTCCGGTTTGGGCATGGAGATAGTCAGCGATCTTGCCCGCGTTCGGAGAGAGGACTACCCACGCCTCGGTGACAACGCCACGTTCGTGAAGTCCCTTCCAGAAATGATGCCTTGGCGGCCACATCGACGTATCGGTGGCTTGGGTAATGACGCGCAATAAGGCGTCCATGCTCTTTCCGGCGAGCCACCGTCTCAGTACTTGCCTGGAGGCATCCGACGTCAATGGCCAGAACTCGCGTCTCGCATTTCGTGGGTCGCCGTATGAATTCAACAATCTGTCGAGCAAATCTTGGCGATACGATGCCTCGGGCATCGAGTGGTGCCAAGGCTCGAGCAACTTGTCGATCGCCACCGCCGCCAAATCGTCGGCGATCGGGGGATATCCGTCGGGTCTTATCCAAGCAAAAACGCGATCGCAGTTATCGCGGATTCTGACGGGGGCCATTGCCGAGAGCCAGTCGAAGTGGATTTGGCGCATCAGCGGTCCGCCGTGGGGAGACGCGATCCCGCAAGCTAGAAGCCACTGAAAGGCGTCTGGCTGCGGAAGCATTTTTTCAGCGACCCGACTCGTCCCCTGATCCACATCTAATAGATCAGGGAGTGCCAGGAACATACGGTTCCAACGTGCTGGCAGGCTTGAGGACTTGTCCTGAATCAGGCGGGCAAGCCACCGTGTGCGGGGGCTCCCGCGTTCCCAGCCGCCGAAGTAGGCCTCGCAAGCGGCGTCAAGAACGGATTGGCTGGTTGTCGCCTGCATCTCGCGCATCAGGAATTCCTGGACGCGGCGATCGTGAACTTCGCCGCGAAGAAAGGCGCGGCAGACCATCGAGACCATTCCGGTTGTGACCCTGTCCCATTGCCAATCCGCAAGTGCGGCTGACACTTTCGCTATCGCTTGCTGGACCGAAATAGCGGGAGTTTTCGACAGCCCTGGAAACGCTTCCTCTATAGCTCGCACAGAGCTTCGAAGGCCATCAAGATTAGGCTTCTCACCGAACTGAAGGCGAGGGCGCGTCCTTATTTTTTCGAGAAGACTCATTGAGAACCCAACTCGCTCTTGATGGTCGCGATGTCGGCTTCTTTAGACGGGACAACCATAATGAAGCGCAGGTCGATGCGTCTGTTGGCGTCCTGTCCCTTCTCGGTGTCGTTCGATTGGATTGGCCTGCCTTTTCCGAAACCTGCTACCGAAAGGACGGGCTGGCTGTTTCTGTTATAGAACGTGACCAGATCGGGTTTTTGTTGCGTCATCAACGAATAGATGGACGAGGCCCGTCGTGCGCTCAAGTCCATGTTCAGGGTATCGTTGCCACGGCCGTCGGTGTGACCTTCGACCTGCAATGCGTCGATCAGCGCGTAGCCGGGATTGCACGCTGCGGTAAAGGATTTCCTTGGACCCAGTGAATAGCAGCCGAGGTTGCGATCAAGGATTTCCGCTATACGCCTCATTCGGGACTGACCTGCCTGCGTGGGGACATCCTGCCCGAAATCGAACAACCCATCTCCCGAAAATTGCAGGGCGTCGTAATTCGCGGAAACCTGAACGTTGACCCCGGGGATTTCTCCGTCGATCTCCTTCTTGAGATTGGTCAGCAGCGCACGGCGGGTTTCGGCGACTTTGTTGTTGTAGATTTCCATCTGATTGGGAGCATCCGGCGCGGACTGAAGCCTTTTCAGCTGTTTAAGCTGGTCCTTCAACTGCTGGACTGCTTCGGCGACCTTGAGGTCCGGCGTCTCAACGATCTGTTGCACCTTCTTCAACTCGGTTTCGAGCGCAAGCTTCTCGGCCCCGATGTTCTTCAGCCTCTCGAGCTGATGCTCAAGAGTCCGTTTTTCCTCCTGAAGTCTTTCGTATTGCGCCCGCGGTACCGTGTCGGAAACAGTGAACTGGCTGGCGAAGAATGCGAGGAGGATCATGATGATGAACAGGAAGCTGATCGTCATGTCGGCCATGGAGATGAAGACCGACTCCTCCTCTTCTTCGTGAGGGCGCGCTCTGCCCAAGCCCCTCATACCGCAGGCCTCTCGCTTTCGGGACGAAACGCCTTAGCATTTTCGATGACCGCCTGGAGTGTTCCCAGGGCGTCGGCGTACTGCGTGTGGACGGAGTTCGAGTGAGCCTCGACTTCGCTGATCGATCGACTGATCTCGTCGATGAAGGTTTTGAATGCCTTTTCCAATTGGCCGTCGTAGGCGACCGCACGCGCTTCGAAGCTCTTGATATGATCCCTTATTGATGTCGATGCGGCGACGACAAGGTCGCGCTCCGAAGACATTGTCTTTCGTGCAGATTCGACCATCTCGACGCTGACGTTGGCGATCTGCTGGGTTGCGGCAGCGGTCTTGTCGACCGCGCGGACGATAGGCTCCGCGGCATTCGCCAGCCCGGTGCCTGCCTTGGACAGGTTCTCTGATACGATTTCGAGTCTGCGAGCCGCTCCGTCCAAGCCAACGGCGGTCTTTTCGGCCGCGCTGGTGAACTGTTCGGCCGCGCCACTGATACCCGCAGCCAACTCGGCCAGTTTTGAAGATGCGTCGTCCAGTCTTTGGCTCGACGTCTCCATTGCCGCTGCGAGCCCGGTGGAAAGCGAACTGGCGATATCCTGGACCATCTGGCCAACGTGGCTTGCATTCGAGTTCACCACGTTTTCGAGCGGTTTCGAGATCGCGGCAATCAGGTCGTGATTGAGCTTCTGCATGTGGTCACGCTGTTCCACGATCGCATTCAGCTGCCGTTCCGCCAGGTCCTCAAGGCTAACGAAGTTCATCCTGATCTCTATCTCGTGCGTCAGTTCACGCATGGCACGCTCGAGCCTGTGCCCTCCGCTGCGAAGCACCACCGTGAAGATGATCGAGCAAACGAGACCTGTCAGCGACATGATGAACTTCGCAGAGGCCACTGTAAGGAGCTGTGTCAGCGCGAGTTCGACCTGCGCCTGATCTCCTCCTGTCTGAAGGCTTTCTCCCGTTTGCTGAAGTGCGGCAATCAGACCGAGAAATGTCGCGGCAAGTCCGATCGACACAAGAAAGCCTGGCACGAAACGCCAGCCGGAGACACTGAACCCCATATCTTCCAGATTGAAGAAGGCCGACGGTCGTATGGAGTTCCGAATGCCATATGCGTTGCCTGGCTTTGGCTCGATGGTAGTCTCGCTGAACTCGTTCCAGGTATCTGACAGATGCCTGGCCTCCGCTCCCTTCCAGGTCTCCAGTTCCTGTTTTATCGCAGAGAACTCGTCCCGGAATTTTTCAGCGCCGGTGGATCGTCGTATCAGCTTGGTCGCTTTGAGAAGCACCGATCTCCGAACTCGAACGATCAGGAGAAATCGAAGAACGAGAAGGCATAGGATGGCGAGGAGAGTGACGCAAAAAAGGCCCGGAGCCTGAGGCTCTTTTAGCATGGACGCGACGAACAATATTTCGTCGCGGGTCCAAAGCCCAACCTCATGGAAACTGATCACGCCGACGCTCCCTCACGAATGAACTGTTGAATCGTAAGTCCGGAGGCCCTGGATTGCTTCGAAGTCATTTTTCCTCGCTCCTGCCGATTGGCCGGCTTCGCGAAAGAATCATGCTGTGTTCGTACTTGCGACGGTGAACAATAAATACCGCGGCGAGATCAATGCAACCTCTAGTGCATCAATATTGCGTAGAGGGCTATTCGATTTTCACGACTCAAACTAATCCTGAGCGAGTCGCAGGGAGAGGTCGTGATTGTGGAAAAAATACTTTGGATTAAAACAGGCTGGTCCGACTACTATCGCGGCGGCCCGGTCGACGGGAACTTCGGTTGGCTGAACGCTCATCGTGGTACGGACAAGGAGGCGCGGGGACACGAGGCCTTCAACTTCATGCCGTCTGCAGACGGCAAATATTATTGCTACGTCCCGCCGCAGACCCACGGCTACGCTCCCTGTAACGAGGACAATGAAGGCTGGACCGTCATATGCCTGGCCAAAAACCCACGACACAAGGGCGTTCATGTCGTCGGCTGGTACGAAAACGCGACGTTAATGGGCAAGTGGCTCGACCTGCCCGGTCACACGACGCCCGACGGAAGTGCAACCGCTTCGCCGTACGACTGGTCGTACTGCATCGAAAGCAAATCCGCATTCTTCGTCCCGCCAGAACTGAGAACCAGTCCCTTTTCGGACACTTCAGTCCGGCAGGGAAAGTATTCGTTTCTGACCGGACCGGATGTCGAGACGACCGCGACAAAGCGGCGAATTCTCGCGTTGCTGAAATCGAAGATCGCGGACCTGCGAGGAATTGCGATTCACAACCCGACAGGTGAGACCGCGCCGAATCCCGAACTCGATGTCGGCGATCCTTTGTCTGGCTTCGGGACGCCCGAGCATCGTAAACGGGTGGAGATGGCTGCCGAGGAGGCGGTGAAAGCCCACTACGTAGCACAGGGCTACGCCTGGACTCGGGTGGCCCACTTGAACAATGGTTTCGACTTCGTTTTTCAAAAAGACCGGACTGTGCTCAACGTCGAGGTAAAGGGGACTGCGGGTCCGATTGAGCGCCTCTTCCTAACCAGAAACGAACACAGCGTGAGCGGCAATCCGCAATGGCGGCTTGCTATGGTGACGGACGCACTCGGCACACCCCTTGTCAGGGTCTACACTGACAAGGCTTTTCGTAAGGCCTTCTTCCTTGAACCCTACGTGTACATTGGGCGACGGGTCTTCGAGCCTTGATGTCAGCCCGACATAACGTGCCGAAACGTCTCTAGCCGTATGCCTCGAAACACCTGGAGGTTACGAGGCATCACTGCGTGCCTGGTCCCCGGATTGTTCGGCCGCTGTCGCGATGCTTAAATTCGTAATAAGGATGCAGAGTCACGTGGTGGGATGACAGGGAGGGCGCTAGGAATGTCGAAACTGATCGCGCGCTTCGTTTTGATAGTTACCGTGTCGTGTTTCATCGGCGTGAGCAGTTCACCTTCCTTTGCTGCCTCGAGCGATGGATGGTGGGTCGTCGTTGGGGTCATCCCGGGTGATGAATTCAACGTCAAAGCAGCAAACAGCCTCCATGCCCGGATTCGCAGGTGCGGGTTTGAAGCTTTCAACGATTTTAGCGACAAGTTCACTGGCTTCAGTGGTGGGCTGACGGTTTTTGTTCTCGGTGCCTATGCGAACAAGGGCGAGGCTGATGGCATTTTGAGGAAGGCGAAGGCCTGCGTTCCTGATGCATATATTAAGCGGGGCCGCTACCTCGGGGAATAAATGTAAGTTTCGCCTCAAGCATCGGTGAGAGTGTCAAGCGGCGAAAATCCATCCGCTCGCCGTTGAAGCCGAGTTGGCGGAGCTTTTTTGAACTCCTCGGCTCAGAACCCTCAAACCCGCTCCACTGGACAGAAGGCATGCAGGCATGGACCTCGATGAAGCCAAAGCTGTCCGGCGAAGTATAGGCTGAACCCGGGTGAAATTGACTGCGAACGCGTACTGATTCTATTCAATGCGAATGACAAACATTCTCAGCTTCAAGTTTGAAAATACGGACGAAGACACGGTGGCTGTTCTCCCGTGCGTTGATGGCGTGGGATTAGACCGGCTTGTGGCTGATTTCGAAGAAGCCGCTGGATACCGCGATCCCGCTGGCGGATATGGCGGGCTCATACCCTCAGACCGTTTCTTCGGCCCGCTGCGGAGCTACTTCCTTGGTCAGGAAGAACCCGTGACGGGCGACGAGCAGGAGGAAATTTATCTCTTGTCATGTGAATGTGGTGAGGTGGGGTGCTGGCCGCTCGTGGCTTATGTTCGCGTGAACGAGGATAGCGTAATCTGGAATCGGTTCAGTCAACCGCACCGACCAAACCGGAATTACGAGAGCTTTGGCCCGTTCGTGTTTGAGCGCACGCAGTATGAAAAGGCCGTCGAGACCCTGGTTCGATACGACGATCTATGACTAATCAGGCGCTATTGCCCCCGCCAGCCGCTATGCCTTTCAGGTGAGTCCTCCTCAACCGGCCTTACGCGATTTCAGGTCATTCTCGACGGACTTGCGAAGAGCATCCATGATGTTGACGACATTGGAGGCGGGAGCGGTTTCAGGTTTCTTGCCCTTCGTGATCTTCCTTGGTTTCAGTGCTCTCTTCTTCTCCTCGATGAGGGCCAGCAAGGCTTCCTGTATGGGATCGGTGACCATGTTCGGTGACCAGTGTTTCGTTCGCTGTTTGATCAGCTTCTCCACCAGGGGCAGCGCATCCTTCTCGGAGTCGCTGTCGATGTCTTCGAAGTAGGATTCCTCCGGCCGCACCTCGTCACCGAAGCGAAGGGTCCAGAGGACGATGCCTTCGTCGCGGGGCTCGAGGATGACCGCGCGTTCCCGGCGACCGATGACAAGCTTCGACACGCCAACAACCTTCGACGCCTTCATGGCATCGCGGATGACGGAAAAGGCCTCATGGCCGACCGGATCGTCAGGCGTGAGGTAGTGGGCTTTCTCCAGATAGGTCCAGCCGATGGATTCGGCTGGCACGAATTTTTCGATGTCGATTGTTCGGACGGTGTCGAGCGCCACCGAGTCCAGGTCTTCGTCCGTCAGGATGACATAGTCGTTCTCGCCGCGGGCATAGCCCTTAGCCTCGTTTTCGTCCTTGACTGGTTTCCCCGTGACGGAGTCCATGTATCTGGAGACGACGCGGTTCCCGGTTGAGCGATTAAGGGTATGGAAGCGAACCTTCTCGGATTCCGATGTCGCCGGCGACATCGCCACCGGGCAGGTGACGAGGGATAGCTTGAGGTAACCTTTCCAATAGGGACGGGGTGCCATCGTTCGCTATCCTATCCGGCTTTACGCTGCGGGGCGGGTGGA
>Ga0123341_1000014_pt1 | contig 91980 bp, 93 predicted proteins | sample Turbeapinknodule_FD_89959 | JGI IMG/M metagenome (GOLD analysis project Ga0123341, IMG submission 89959) | Root nodule microbial communities of legume samples collected from Mexico - Turtle bean Mexico pink nodule | ecosystem: Host-associated > Plants > Roots > Nodule | place: Mexico: Nepantla...
CGGGCGCCGGCGCCCGTGTCGAGCGGACCTTGGCGTAGCAGGCAAAGCCTTTGCCGGAGGCGGCTTCCGCCAGCGTCTCGTCGCCCAGCCAGTTGACATCACGCAGGTAGACGCGGTGCGTTTCCAGCGCTTCTTTCGGGCCGACGATGACGCGGCGCGAGCGGGCATCGAGAAAGACGACATAGAGCGGCTCGCCGGTGGCAATACCGATGCCGCGGCGCTGGCCGATCGTGAAATGCAGAATGCCTTCATGGGTGCCGAGCACCCGGCCGTCGAGATGGACGATCTCGCCGGCGAGCGCCGCATTCGGCTTCAGCTTGGTGATGACGTCGGAATATTTGCCCTGCGGCACGAAGCAGATGTCCTGGCTGTCGGCCTTCTTGGCGACGACGAGGCCCATCTCTTCGGCAAGTCTGCGCGTCTCGGCCTTCGGCAGACCGCCCAAGGGAAAGCGGAGATAATCGATCTGTTCCTGCGTCGTGGCGAACAGGAAATAGCTTTGGTCGCGATCGGCATCGGCCGGCCGGTAAAGCGCGCGGCGGCCGGGATGCTCCGGCGACGGGTTCGGCCGCGAGCGGATATAGTGGCCGGTCGCCAGCGCATCGGCGCCAAGCTCCTTGGCGGTCGCCAGCAGATCGGCAAACTTGACGGTCTGGTTACAGGACACACAAGGGATCGGCGTTTCGCCGGCCACATAGCTTTCGGCGAAGGGATTGATCACCGTCTCGCGAAAGCGCTTCTCGTAGTCCAGAACGTAGTGCGGAATGCCGAGTGTTTCGCAGACGCGGCGCGCATCGTCGATATCCTGGCCGGCGCAACAAGAGCCTGCACGGTGAACGGCAGCCCCATGGTCGTACAACTGCAGCGTGATGCCGAGCACATCGTAACCCTGCTGTTTGAGAAGGCCGGCGACGACAGATGAATCGACGCCGCCCGACATGGCGACGACGACACGGGTCTCTTCCGGCTGCTTGTCAAAATCCAGTGTGTTCAACGGTGGTGCCAAATTCTGCGTGGGTCACGATCCGCCCTTGCGCTGCAATTGCGGCGGATTTGCCGATATCAGGCGGGATCGGCCGCCATTTCTCGATGAGGAACCGATATAGAAAGGATTGCATCAGGACGCAAGGGGCGGCCTCGGATCGCGGATTTGGAATACCCGGCGAAAGCAAGGCGCGGCCTAAGCCACGCCTTGGAAGCGGGGGGTGCGGCTCAGGTGCCGATCAGCTTGTTGCAGGCGAATGCGATGCCCGGATTGGCGATGATAGCGGTCAAGAGCGCCAGTCCGATGATCGAGAATGAATAGCGCTTCATAAACATCCTCCTTTTCCAGCCCGTAGGAATTATGCCGGTTCGGCCCCAATTCTCAAAATAACGAATGCTTGAGCAGGACGGCTGAACCGAAAATCAATCGCACAATAATTCAACCGCCATGGAACATTTCCCTCCATCATGCGTTGCAGGTGATCAATGTCGCAATCGAATTTCTGCGGAGGGTTGCATGGCCAGGTTCGGAACGGCAGCGGATTACAGCAGGATCAGACACTGGATCGAGAAACGCGGTGGGCATCCCGCCCGTATCAAGGACGCCCGGGACAGCGAAACCGTCGGCATCGACTTCTCCTCGGAACCGATGGAGGAAATTTCCTGGGACGAATTCTTCCAAGGTTTTGACGACAGCCGGCTCGCTTTTCTTCATCGCACGAAGGCAGAGGACGATGCCGCACGTCTCGGCCGGATGGTCCGCCGACGCAAGCACCACTGACTTCTGCCATTCCCGATGCAGCAAAAACCCGGCGCCCTTCCGCGCCGGGTTTTCCGTGTCTTGCCTTGGGAGGGCGAAACTCAGTCGATGTTAAAGGTGAGCAGCTTTGCCTGGCGGATTGCCGGGTGGGCTGTCAGCTGACCGAGCACGGCGTCATCCACCTCGCCGTCGACATAGAGCAGCGCGATGGCGTCGCCGCCCTGCTTGTCGCGGCCGAGCTGGAAGTTGGCGATATTGACGCCCGCAGTACCAAGCGTCATGCCGATGAAGCCGATCATGCCGGGAACGTCGGTATTGGTGATGTAGATCATGTGCGATCCGACGTCGGCATCGAGATTGATGCCCTTGATCTGGATGAAGCGCGGCTTGCCATCCGAAAACACCGTGCCGGCGACGGAACGCGTCATGCTCTCGGTCGTCACCGTCAGCTTGATATAACCATCGAACACACCTGTCTTGTCGCGCTTGACCTCGGAAAGCACGACGCCCTTTTCCTTGACCATGATCGGCGCCGAAACCATGTTGACGTCGGCGACCTGCGGGCGGATGAGACCGGCGAGCACGGCACTCGTCAGCGCCCGCGTGTTCATGTTGGCGGTGATGCCGTCATAGAGGATTTCGATTTCCTTGATCGGCTCCTCGGTGACCTGGCCGACGAAGGCGCCGAGCACATCGGCAAGGCGGATGAAGGGCTTCAGGATCGGCGCTTCCTCCGCGGTGATCGACGGCATGTTGATGGCGTTGGAGACCGCACCCTTGACGAGGTAATCCGCCATCTGTTCGGCCACCTGGAGGGCGACGTTTTCCTGGGCCTCAGTCGTCGAGGCGCCGAGATGCGGCGTGCAGACAACATTCGGCAGGCCGAAGAGCGGGCTTTCCTTGGCCGGCTCGACCTCGAAAACGTCGAAGGCGGCACCGGCGACATGGCCGGACTTGATGGCTTCAGCAAGGGCTGCCTCATCGACCAGGCCGCCACGGGCGCGGTTGATGATCCGCACGCCCGGCTTGGTCTTCGCCAGCGCTTCCTTGTTGAGGATGCCACGCGTCTTGTCGGTCATCGGCACGTGCAGCGTGATGAAGTCGGCCCGGGCGAAAAGCTCGTCGAGCTCGACCTTGGTGACGCCCATCTCCTCGGCGCGCTCCTTGGAGAGGAACGGATCATAAGCGACGACGTGCATCTTCAAGCCGATAGCGCGGGCGCAGACGATCGAGCCGATATTGCCGGCGCCGATGACGCCGAGCGTCTTGCCGGTGATTTCGACGCCCATGAATTTCGACTTCTCCCATTTGCCGGCCTGCGTCGAGGTATCGGCTGCCGGAAGCTGGCGGGCGACGGCGAACATCAGCGCGATCGCATGTTCGGCCGTGGTGATCGAATTGCCGAAGGGCGTGTTCATGACGATGATGCCGCGGCGCGAGGCGGCCGGGATATCGACATTGTCGACACCGATGCCGGCGCGGCCGACAACCTTGAGGTTCGTCGCCCCTTGAATGATCTTTTCCGTCACCTTGGTGGCAGAGCGGATGGCCAGACCATCATACTTACCGATGACGTCGAGCAGACGGTCCTTATCCTTGCCGAGCTGCGGTTCGAAATCAACTTCGACGCCGCGGTCGCGGAAGATCTGGACGGCGGTTTCCGACAATTCGTCGGATACGAGAACGCGAGGTGCCATTGTGGCCTCCTTCAAAAGTGTTCAGCGATGAATGAATCAGGGATGCCAGAGCATGATGCCGAAAAGTGTGAGCGGTTTTCGGACGACATCATGCTCTAATTCTTTGAATCGACTCCGCCCTGCGGCGGAGCCGGATGCGATCACGTCAGGCGGCCGCCTGAGCGAGCTGCGCCTTCTGCGTTTCGAAGGCCCAGGAAAGCCAGGGCATCAGCTTCTGCATGTCGGATGCCTCGATCGTGGCGCCGGCCCAGATGCGCAGGCCCGATGGCGCGTCGCGGTAGTGGCCGACGTCATAGGCCACACCTTCCTTTTCCAGGAGGCCGACCAGCCCCTTGGCGAAAGCGGCCTGGCCGTCGTCGTCAAGCGCCGTGATGTCCTTGTCGACGATCTTCAGGCAGACGGAGGTGTTGGAGGCCGTTTCCGCCTTGACGGCGAGATTGGCGATCCAGTCGTTGGCCGCGACGAAATCGTGGATGACCTTGGCATTGGCATCGGCGCGGGCAATCAGCGCCTTAAGGCCGCCGAGGCCCTTGGCCCAGACCAGCGCATCGATATAGTCCTCGACGCAGAGCATCGACGGCGTATTGATCGTCTCGCCCTGGAAGATGCCTTCCGTCAACTTGCCGCCCGAGGTCATGCGGAAGATCTTCGGCAGCGGCCAGGCGGGCGTATAGGTGGTGAGACGCTCGACGGCGCGCGGCGAGAGAATGATGACGCCATGCGCGCCCTCGCCGCCCAGAACCTTCTGCCAGGAGAAGGTGACGACATCGAGCTTGGCGAAATCGAGTTCCTGCGCGAAAGCAGCCGAGGTGGCATCGCAGATCGTCAGGCCCTTGCGGTCGGCAGGGATGAAATCGGCGTTCGGCACGCGCACGCCCGACGTGGTGCCGTTCCAGGTGAAGACGACATCGCGATCGAAATCGACGGCGGCGAGATCGGGAAGCTCGCCGTAACCGGCTTCGAGCCTGCGCACATCCTTGAGCTTCAGCTGCTTGACGACATCGGTGACCCAGCCGGCGCCGAAGCTTTCCCAGGCGAGCATGTCGACGCCACGTTCGCCGAGCAGCGACCAGAGCGCCATTTCGACGGCGCCGGTATCGGACGCCGGAACGATACCGATGCGGTAATCCGCCGGCACGTCGAGAATTTCACGGGTAAGGTCGATGGCCTGCTTGAGCTTGGTCTTGCCGACCTTCGCGCGGTGCGAACGGCCAAGGGCCGCGTCGGAAAGGGCATCGAGCGACCAACCGGGGCGCTTCGAGCAGGGGCCAGAAGAAAAATGAGTATTGTGCGGACGGATGTCCGGCTTTGCGGTCTTCGCCATGATGCTATCCTCTCAGATAGAAAGCCCTTCGTTGGGGAAGGGTGTCCCGCCGCCGTGTGTATGGATAGCAGACGCCATAGTCAAGATCGAAGTGTCGCAGAGAGAGGATATTTTGACGCAGGCACGATTGACGCAGCAAAAAGCCGCCCGGGCGGGCGGCTTTCTGATGGAGAAGAATTGAGCTTACTTGTAGACCGCCGGCTGCAGCGGGATTTCCGGCGGCGGTTCGTAGCTCGCCTGGGCGCAGCCGCCGAACAGATAGCGGGCGCCGACGCGGGCTTCGTGGACGCTGAGACCCTTGTCGCGGCCAGGGCCGCCGTTTTGGGCGTATCCGAACATGTTGCCGCCGTCGATATGTAGATAGCGGTAGCCGACATCGGCCTTGACGTTGCAGGTGACGTCGATCGAGGCGCCGGCCATGAGGGCGTAAGTAAAGCGCCAGTTGCCCTTGCCGCCATGGGTGACCTGGTCATCGCAGAAGCTGCCGTCATCGGCGCAGGCGACGTTTCGCAGGTTCTTCCACTTGACGTAGGAACCACCGATACCGGCGCCGACGTAGGGCGTGACATAGCCGTAGGTGCCGAGATCGACGTAGGCGTTGGCAAGCAGCGTATAGGCGGTCAGCGAAGAGCGGTCGCTCGACGTGCAATCCACCAGGGGGAAGCCGCACTGTCCGACCGTCGAGCCTTTGAAATCAGCCTGCGTCAAATAGTCGAAGGTCAGATCGGTGCGCAGATAGCTGTTGATCTGATAACCGACACCGCCGCCGATCGTCCATGCGTCGTCGAGGTCTGCATCGTCAAAATCGACTTCGGTGGCGTTGCTGCCCTGGAAATAACGCGCTCCGCGCAGATCGGTGAAGGCATAACCGACATCGCCGCGCAGATACCAGCCGGTCGCTTCAGTGACCGTCACCTCGGGCGGCTGCTCCGGGATCGGCTCGGCAGGGGCGAGGTCCGCGGAATAGGCGTTTGTCGCGATCAACAATGCGGCGAAGATGCCGGACAAGCTTCTTTTCATGGATCCCACTCCAAAATCCGTTGGGTCGGCAGGCTGAAGTCGCTGCCAAACTGATACGCTTCGGATGGATAATGAAGGGGAAACGTTAAAAGCTGCTTAACCACGATTATTTACCGTATTTTGCAGATACTCCTGAAAGAAAAACAGCGATCGCAGCGATAAGAATTCGGCCTTCAGCGACTATAGAATCTGGCTGAACCGAACGCGCATGACGAAAAAGCCGGCGCATGCGCACCGGCTTCTTCAGTAATCTATTGTCACAGGATCAGGCGGCGGTGCGCACGTTCGAGATCGTGCCGATCAGCTCGTTAACGATGCGCTCGATCTGGGCGCGGTCGTCACCCTCGGCCATGACGCGGATCAGCGGCTCGGTGCCCGAGGGGCGGATGACGAGGCGGCCGTTCTTGGCGAGCTCGGTTTCGGCATCGGCGATCGCCTTCTGCACCTGGAGATCCTCCAGCGGTTTGCCGCCGCTGATGCGGACATTGCGCAGGAGCTGCGGCACCGGCTCGAAGCGGCGGCAGACCTCGCTGACGGTCCGCCCGGTCCGCTTCACCGCAGCCAGGATCTGCAGCGCTGCGACCAGACCGTCGCCGGTCGTACCGTAGTCAGAAAGCACGATGTGGCCCGATTGCTCGCCGCCGACATTGTAGTTGTGCTGGCGCATATGCTCGACGACGTAGCGGTCGCCGACCCGCGTTCGGGCAAGCGCCATGCCGCGCTCGTCGAGGAAGCGCTCTAGGCCGAGATTGGACATCACGGTGGCGACAATGCCGTTGCCGCGCAGCTGCTGGTTCTCGGCCCAGCTCTCGGCGATGACGGCCATCAGCTGGTCGCCGTCGACGATCGAGCCGTTTTCGTCGACGATGATGACACGGTCCGCATCGCCATCGAGCGCAATGCCGATATCGGCACGCACCTCGTCGACCTTCTTCTGCAGCGCCACCGGGCTGGTGGAGCCGCAATTAAGATTGATGTTGGTGCCATTCGGCTCATTGCCGATGGTGACGACTTCGGCGCCGAGTTCCCAGAGCACGGCAGGCGCCACTTTGTAGGCAGCACCATTGGCGCAGTCGATCGCAATCCTCAGCCCCTGCAGCGTCACGTCGCGCGGCAAAGTCCGTTTGGCATGTTCGATATAGCGGTCATGCACGCCATCGACGCGCTTGGCGCGCCCGATATCGTCGGATTTGGCAAGCTGCGCGTTCAGGTCCTTTTCGAGCAGATCCTCGATCTCGGCTTCGAGATCGTCGGAAAGCTTGTAACCATCAGGGCCGAAGAGCTTGATGCCGTTATCCTCATAAGGATTGTGCGAAGCCGAGATCATCACGCCGATATCGCAGCGCAGCGAGCGCGTCAGCATGGCGACGGCAGGCGTCGGAATCGGGCCGAGAATAAAGGCATCCAGACCGGCAGCGGTGAAGCCTGCGACCATGGCGTTCTCAAGCATATAACCGGAGAGGCGCGTATCCTTGCCGATGACGACGCGGTGGCGGTGATTGCCGCGGCGGAAGATCGTACCGGCGGCAATGCCGACCCGCATGGCGAGATCCGGCGTCATCGGGAAGACGTTGGATTGGCCGCGTATGCCGTCCGTACCGAAATAGCGTCTCTTCATCTGCACTCCTGCGCTTTCCGCGCGCCATTCAAGGCAGCGCACCATTCCAAGCTAGTCCGGCTTCCATGGAATGTCGTCGATCCAGGAGCGTGAATCATGCTTGCCTCAATTCAGCGGAATGCCACAAAATGCGGCGATCGGCACGTAAATTAGCAAGAAAAATGATTATATCCCGTTACCAATAGAAAAGGCCGGACCTTCCGCTGGGGAAAATTCGGCCTTTGTTCAAGATCGTGCCAACCGCTCAATGCGGCTGCGGTTCGAGCCCGGCTTCGGGTTCATCACCCTTGGCGGCAGGCCTTGCGCCGGCTTTCGGAACCGCCGAGCCGCGGCTTGGCGGCGAATCATCGCCGAGATCGCGCGACGGCTTCTCACCGCGGATCAGCGCCTTGATCTCTTCACCGGTCAGCGTCTCGTATTCGAGCAGACCCTCGGCAAGGGCGACGAATTCGTCGTGCTTATCCGTCAGGATCGTGCGGGCCTGCGTATAGGCTTCGTCGATCAGGCGGCGCACTTCGTTGTCGATTTTCTGCGCGGTTGCTTCCGAAACGTTCTTCGACTGCGAAACCGAATGCCCGAGGAAGACTTCCTGCTGGTTCTCGCCATAGGCGACCTGACCGAGCTCGTCGGAGAAGCCCCATTGCGTGACCATGGCGCGGGCAAGTTTGGTGGCCTGCTCGATGTCGGAGGAGGCACCCGAAGTGATGTTCTCCTTGCCAAAGGTGAGCTCTTCGGCGACGCGGCCACCCATCATGATGCACAGGCGCGACACCATCCACTTGTAGCTCATCGAGTAGCGGTCGCCCTCGGGAAGCTGCATGACCATGCCGAGCGCACGGCCGCGCGGAATGATCGTCGCCTTGTGCAGCGGATCGGCGACGGCGACGTTAAGCGCGGTGATGGCGTGACCGGCCTCATGGTAAGCGGTGAGCTTCTTTTCCGCCTCGGTCATGGCCGAGGAACGGCGCTCGGCGCCCATCATGATCTTGTCCTTGGCGTCTTCGAATTCCTGCATGGTGACGACGCGCTTGTTGCGGCGGGCGGCCATGAGAGCGGCTTCGTTGACGAGGTTCATCAGATCGGCGCCGGAGAAGCCGGGCGTGCCGCGGGCGAGAACCTTGAGATCGACATTCGGCGCCAGCGGAACGTTGCGCGCATGCACCTTGAGAATGCGCTCGCGGCCGACGATATCCGGGTTCGGCACCACGACCTGACGGTCGAAACGGCCGGGACGCAGCAGCGCCGGGTCAAGCACGTCGGGGCGGTTGGTGGCGGCAATCAGGATTACGCCTTCATTCGCCTCGAAGCCATCCATTTCCACAAGCAGCTGGTTCAGCGTCTGTTCGCGTTCGTCATTGCCGCCGCCGAGACCGGCGCCACGATGACGACCGACGGCATCGATTTCGTCGATGAAGATGATGCAGGGCGCATTCTTCTTCGCCTGCTCGAACATATCGCGCACGCGGCTGGCGCCGACGCCGACGAACATTTCGACGAAGTCAGACCCGGAAATGGTGAAGAAGGGCACGTTGGCTTCGCCGGCAACCGAGCGGGCAAGCAGCGTCTTGCCGGTGCCCGGAGGGCCGACGAGCAGCACGCCGCGCGGGATCTTGCCGCCGAGACGCTGGAACTTCTGCGGATCCCGCAGGAATTCGACGATTTCTTCGAGATCCTGCTTGGCTTCGTCGACACCGGCGACGTCTTCGAAGGTGACACGGCCATGCGCTTCGGTGAGCAGCTTGGCCTTCGACTTGCCGAAGCCCATGGCGCCACGCGAGCCGCCCTGCATTTGCCGCATGAAGAACAGCCAGACGCCGAGGATCAGCAGCATCGGCAGCAGCGTCCCGAGGTAGCTCAGAAAGCCGGAGGAACCATCGGTCTCCGGACGCGCGGTGACGGCAACGTTTTTGGCCTGCAGGCGGTCGAGCAAGCTGTCGTCGATGACGGGCGAATAGGTCTGGAAGTTATTGTTATTCTCCAGATATGTTCCGCTCAGCCGATTGCCGGTGACCACGACATCCTTCACGCGGCCCGCATCGACCTCACGCAGAAACTGCGAATAAGGGATTTCGCGGGAGCCCGTCTGCGCCGGCGCCGTCTGGAACATACTGAAAAGGGCGATCAGCAGAAGCGCTATGATCGCCCACAAGGCGAAATTACGTAAGTTAGGGTTCATTGAACTCCCCAGCACTGGAACAGCCGCCTCATGGCGACCGTCTTATTCGTTTCTAACATAGGGTTGCGCCGTGCGATTGCCAAGGCGATCCCCCAGGTCAGATGGTTTTTCCGTCAATACTTCTTAAAGGCGGCCTCGCATAGGGCGCCGTCGCGAAAACCGCCGAAAGCCTGTTGGCAAAGATGAAATCAAATCGTGTCAAAAAGCGGTCGAAGGGTGCGAAATAGGGCGTGAGGCCGATTGCCCCGGCGGTTTCCGGAGATAATGGGGCTTTGTCGGCGGACAAGACCGGTGCCGAGGCCATGGCGCGTCTCCATGCTGCTTTGGGAAGCCCCCTACCCCACCCTTCCTCATTCCTCTCCTCGGGCTTGACCCGAGGATCAAGCACGAGGAGAGGAATGAGGGAGGAGCGGCCGGCTTGCCCTTCTATTCTTGTGGCTATTGCCGACCCATTGCGCACACGAAACCTCCCATCCCACACCCCTGCCTCTCCCGGCTGCAATACCAGCGGCGTTGTCCCCCGGGTCTCGCGGGAAAAATAAAGCCCGTCACGCCTGAGATCGAACACCACCCGGCCGACCGTCATCCGGCCTGGGTCGCCGCCGCCGGCAAACCGGAGAAGGCGCTCCATCTGCGCCCTGCCCGGCACAAACGGCTGCCCGCCGAAAACGGCCGTCAGGCGGCCCAGTGCATAGTCGAGTACTGCCCGATCCTGCCTCAACCCGTCTGGCATCACCTGCCCGAGCAAACCGCCGTGAAGCCTGAAATGACGATCCAGCCATTCGGCGCCTCTGGACGAAAGAGCCAGCCGCTCCTCCCAGGCGGCACGAATGTCCTGCTCCGCAGATGCATCGGCCGAAAGCCGCTGGCGCGTCCGCACGCGCTCGTACCTCATATCCTCGTTGCTGGGATCGTCGATCCAGCGCGTACCTCGCTCCCTCAGGAAGGCCCGGATATCCGCCCGGGTGGAAAAGAGAAGCGGCCGCAAAATCCAGAAACGCCGGTCGAAAAGCACCGCATCGGCAATACCGGTCGAGATCTGCGCCGTTCGGATGCCGCGCATGGCAAGCGTTTCGCGCTGATCGTCGAATGTATGGCCGGTGACAATGAGATCGGCTGCGACGCTTTCTGCGGCATTGGCGAGCAGGCCGTAACGCGCCTCGCGGGCTGCGGCCATGATACCGGTCTTCGGCTTGTCGCCTTGCCAGGTCATGATGGTGTGGGCAATGCCGAGCGATGTGCAGAGGGCTGCGACTTCACGCGCCTCGTCTGCGGAGTCGGCGCGCAACGCATGATCGACGGTCGCAGCGCATAGGGAAATCTTGAGATGCGGCGCGGCCTTCACGACTTCATCGAGAAGGAGAAGCAGGCCGGTGGAATCGCTGCCGCCCGAGATCGCGACGAGAATGCGTGCGGGGCTTTGGAGCGAGTTAAGAAACTGGAGGATCGCCTCTCGAGGCGAAGGGGCTTCCGGAGACATGCCGGAAGACCTTAGCAGGCGAGGCGCTTCTGTTCGCTTCCAACCTTGCTTATGACGGCACGCGAAGCCTTCGGGTAACGCTTCGAGACTTCGCGCAGCGTCGCACAGGCCGTCTCCTTATTGTCGAGGGCGGCAAGCGACATGCCGAGCTTCAACAGCATCTCCGGCGCCTTTTCTGATGTGCCGTATTTCTGGTGCGCATTGAGGAAGGTTTTGGCCGCCTCATTGTACTTGCCCTGCGAATAGAGCGCCTCGCCAAGCCAGAAATTGGCGTCCGCCGCCCGCGCGCTGCTCGGGTAGCGGGTGATGTATTGGGTAAACTCCTGTTCGGCCGTGCTGTAATCGCCGGACAAGACATGACCATAGGCCGCCTTGTATTGGTCAGCCTCACCGCCGAGCGAGGCGGTTTGCTGCGGCGCGCCGGGATTGGCATCAGGGATAGGGCCGGAGCCGACAGTGGCGTTGTCGTCGACTGTCCCGCCGACCGCATTGCCGTTCTGATCGAAATCGATCGAGCCGAGCTCCTTCGGCGGTTGGCCGAGGCCACTATTGCTGGGCACGTTGGTGGAGGGAGCCGTTTCGGCTCCCTGTGGTGCCTGGATCACCCTGGCAACGTCATCGCCGCCGGACGCTGCCGGAGCGGCATCGGTCTCGCTCTTCTTGACGGGGGCTTTGGCGCCGCCACCACCGGCACCCGTCTTTTCCAACTGCTGGAAGCGGAATTCATTGTCTTCCTGCTGCTTGCGGATTGTCTCCTGCATCTGCAGCAGCTGGAAGCTCATTTCCTCGATCCGGCCGTTCAGCTGCCGCAATTGCTCCTCGAGCTGCTGCACGCGAATCTCGGCGTCGCCGCTCTGCACCTTGACAACAGGCGGCGCCGCTTGGTTTTCCGCGGATCGGCCGCCGAGATGCAGCCCAAAGAACGAGGCGGAATAGGCCGCCCGTTCGCTCCCGGTCACAGCCGCGAGGCACAGCATGCCTGCCACGACAAGTTTCTTCATATGTATCGTCCTGTCCCAGTGATTCTTCGCACCTCGATGGCACGAACAGGAGATTTTTCCAATTGCTTTCAAAAAGCAACGGAGTCTGGCCAAAGTGTGGTCAAAAAGAAAAGGCGGCCCCTGATGGGACCGCCCTTCGAAAGCGAACTGAAATCGGCACATTACATGCCGGCGCCGCCGAGAACCGTGACCGCGCGGCGGTTCTGCGACCAGCAGGAAATATCGTCGCAGACGGCGACCGGACGTTCCTTGCCGTAAGAAATCGTCTTCAGGCGCTGCGCCGGGACGCCGCGAGAAGCGAGATAATCCTTGGCGGCAGCCGCACGGCGGGCGCCGAGCGCGAGGTTGTACTCGCGCGTGCCGCGTTCGTCGGCATGGCCTTCCACGGTGATCTGGTAGTTCGGGTAGCGGCCAAGCCACTGGGCCTGACGGTCGAGCGTCTGCGAAGCATCGGCGCGGATCGACGAGGAGTCGGTATCGAAGAAGATGCGGTCGCCGACATTGACCGTGAAGTCCTGGGCCGAGCCCGGCGTTGCCGCACCGGCGCCGAGGCCGATATCGCCGGCGCTGTTCGGCATGCCGCCGTTCTTCTTGGCGCAGCTTGCGAGCGCGAGACCGGCGACCAGCGCGATCATGACGGGGTTGCGGGCGAAATTCTGCATGCGGCTCATTGCCGGGGTATGAATTCGGCTCATGGCCGGTCTCCTTGCGAGTTCATCAGGGTTTCCGGACAGTAACCGCACTCGGTTAACCGCCCCTCAAAGATTATGGTTAACGATTTACTGATTTGTCCCGTGGTCGCCCGGTTTTCATGATTCTGAGGCGACATGAAGGCAGCCCTACTCCATAAGCGGCGACCAAGCCGGGTCTGAACCGTAGGACGGTGTCTTGATGGCCTGTTCATTGTAGCCGGTCAGATCGATCGAATAGAGCTGCGGACCGCCCGAGCCCGCCGCCTGACGGAAGAACATGATGACACGGCCATTCGGCGCCCAGGTCGGGCCCTCGTTGTGGAAACCAGTCGTGAGGATACGCTCGCCCGAACCATCCGGCTTCATCACGCCGATCGAGAACTTGCCGCCTGACTGCTTGGTGAAGGCGATGAGATCGCCGCGTGGCGACCAGACCGGCGTAGAGTAACGGCCATCGCCGAAGGAGATGCGGGTCTGCCCGGACCCGTCGGCATTCATAACATAAATCTGTGACTGTCCGCCGCGGTCACTTTCGAAGGCGATGCGGTTGCCGTCAGGCGCATAGGAGGGCGAGGTGTCGATCGCAGCCGTCGAGGTCAGTCGCGTCGTCGTGCGCGAACGCAGGTCCATCGTATAGATGTTGGAATTGGCGTCCTGCTGCAGGCTCATGATCACCTTCTGACCATCCGGCGAAAAGCGCGGCGAGAATGTCATGCCCGGGAAATTGCCGACGACTTCGCGCTGCCCGGTTTCGAGCTGCAGCAGATAGACACGCGGTTGCTGGTTGGCAAAGGACATGTAGGTGACCTCCTGCCGGCTCGGCGAGAAGCGCGGCGTCAGCACGAGATCGCTGCCATCAGTCAGCATGCGCACGTTGAAGCCGTCCTGGTCCATGATCGCCAGCTGGCGCTTGCGCTGCTGCTTGGTGCCGGATTCGGAGACGAAGACCACGCGGGTGTCGAAATAGCCTTCCTCACCGGTGATCTGCTTGTAGATCGCATCGGCGATGATGTGAGCCACACGGCGCCAGTTCTCCGGCTGCGTATAGAACTGCTGACCGGTCATCTGCTGCCCGGCGAACGGGTCCCAGAGCCGGAATTCGGCGCGAAGACGGCCATCTGCTTCCTTGGTAACCCGGCCGGTGACCAGCGCCTGTGCATTGATGACCTTCCAGTCCTCGAAACGCGGCGAAGCGTCGGGATTAGAAATCTTCTCGATGAAGGCTGTCTTGTTGATGGGTGCAAAGAGACCGGAGCGCTGCAAGTCGGCAGCGATGACTTGCGAAACCTGCGCGCCCATGTCGCCCTGGAAGTCGGTCACCGCGATCGGAAGCGGTTGGACGTTACCCTTTCGAAGATCAAGGGTGAGCACCGCGTTCGCCGGAGTCGTAAAGGCTGCAACCCCAATCAGGCCTACAATGACCATCAGAGCGCGAATGAGGGAACACTTGACCATATCAAATAAGCCTTTCAGCACTTCATGAATTCAATTTGCCGGCAGCGGCGTTCAAGACAACTTGCTTCCAAGCATCGTACTTATCTTTCGAAGCTAGACTCCTCGACATCTAGATTCCCAAGCTGCTCGCATCGAAGTTGAGAACGACCTCATTCCAAGCATCATATTTGTCCATCGGAAGGGTCGAGGAAAAGGAAGGAGCGGATTTCATCACGGCACGGTAAGCAGCGCTTTCCAGCGCACGACGCGTCGAATCGCTGCTGCTTCCACCAGACGATTCGATGTCCGGCTGACCGATAATGGCGCCGTCTCTGCCCAACTTGAAATGCACCGTGATCACTAGGCCGGAAAGGCCTTCCATTCCGGGTGTGACAAGCCAGTTGCCTTCGATCAAGCTGCGCATCGCATCTTCTTCGCTCTGGCTGAGTTTCGAGCCACCATTGCTCTTTTTCGCACCGAGCGATGCCTCCTGCGTCGAGCGCTTGGCGCCCCCTGCGGAAGGATCGGTCTTGTTCAGCAAGGCCGAAATCTCGTCGGCATTGAAATCGCTCTTCATCGTCGAGGCCGATTTCGCCGTTTCCTGCTTCTTGTCCGCCTTCTTCTTGTCGGTCGGCGTATCGGCGGTCTTCGGCTGGTCCGGGGTCTTTTCCGGCGGCTTCTCGGCAGGCTTCTGTGGCTCCGGCGGTTTTACTTGCGGCTTGGCGACAGGGGTCGGCACATTGTCCGGCAATGCTTCCGCGTCCGGCTTCGGCGGTTCCTCGGGCTTGGCCTGCTCTTCCGGCGGCTTTTCCTCCGGCTTCGGCGGCGTCACTTCGACGGGCTTCGGCGGCGGAATGGAAGCGACCTCCTTCGGCTGCTCGACCTCCGTTTCCTCCTTGACGATGTCCTTGACATCATTCGGCTTCGGATCGGTCTTCGGCATCGGCTTTTCGCTCGAATTCGCCGCGGCAGCCTCGCTATTGCTCGGCTTGGCGTTCGGCACCGGCGGCGTCTTCAGGTCGACATTGTTGTCGCCGGCATTCTCCGCGGGCTGGGCGATCGGCGGCCGTGTCGTCGGCACCGGCGCAGACGTCTCCTTCTTCGGAGCCTTCTTGTCGCCCTGCTGCATCTGGGTGATGGATTCCACCGGCACCAGATCGACCGGCATCGCCTCGAAATCCTCCACCTTGAAGGATTCAGGCGCGCTGAGCGACACCATCGCCCAGGTAAGCACCAGACAGTGCAGAACAGCAGATGTGACGACGCTGGTCTTCATCTTGAACGTTACTGGTCCTTCTTCTGCTGCGTCACGAGACCGATATTCTTGAAGCCGGCGCCCTGGATACGGGCCATGACGTCGGCGATGACGCCGTAGGGCGCTGTCGCGTCGCCGCGCACGAAGATACGTTCGTTATAGCCGGTGGTAGCGATCGCCTCGAGCTTGGCTGCGATCTCGGCAGCCGGGATCGGGGTCTCCTGCAGAAACACTTCGCCGTCGTTCTTGACGGAGATGGTGATCGGCTGCGTCTCGGAATTCAGCGCCTTGGCCTGCGTTTCCGGCAGGTCGATCGGCACGCCGACAGTCATCATCGGTGCTGCGACCATGAAGATGATCAAAAGCACGAGCATGACGTCGACCAGCGGCGTCACGTTGATTTCGGAGATCACGGCCTTGTTCCGACCGCCGCGACGGCGGCGTCCGCCGCCCCCGCCGCCATTGCCTCCAACAGCCATACCCATGTTAGTATACTCCGTTGGTTACTGAGCGGCAGCGCGCGGCTGCAGTTTCTCGTCGATCTGGCGCGAAAGTATGGCGGAGAATTCATCCGCGAAACCTTCCATGCGACCCGAGAGCTTGCCGGCATCGGCAGAGAACTTGTTGTAGGCGATAACCGCCGGGATAGCGGCGACGAGGCCAATCGCGGTCGCAAGCAGCGCTTCGGCGATACCGGGCGCGACGACCGCAAGGTTGGTCGACTTCGAGCCGGCAATCGCCTGGAACGAGGTCATGATGCCGACGACCGTGCCGAAGAGACCGATGAACGGACCGGCTGAACCGATCGTTGCCAGTGATCCGAGACGGGCGCCGAGAAATTCCGATTCGCGTGACAGCGTCACGTCCATCGCCCGGTCGATACGCATCTGCAGGCCGATCGGCGAACGGGCGCCGCGCTCGAAAGATTTTTTCCATTCGCGCATGGCGGCCACGAAGATCGCCGCCAGTCCGGTATTGCTGCGTTCCGACAGTGAGCGGTAGAGTTCTTCCAGCGACTGACCCGACCAGAACACCTGCTCGAACTTGTCGAACTGGCGCCGTGCGCGGCCATAGGCCAGGTATTTGTCGATGACGATCGCCCAGGTCCACACCGAGGCTGCGATGAGCCCGAGCATGACGAGCTTGACGACGATGCCGGCCTGCATGAAAAGCGACCAGAGGCTGACGTCCGTCGTTGCTGCTGCCAATCCTATTTGTTCCATTGGTCCAAAATCCCCGAATCCAAACGCCCGGCGCTAGACCGGGCGGCACAAACTGATCTCGCAAGAAGTGTCCGGCGACCGCCGCCCAAAGCCCTGGTCAAACTTCCAAGCTCATCTTCCGCCTTCTTGCCGTCAAATTTGGTCAAAGGAAGGCGTGCACCGCACAAACTCCGACTTTCCCAGTAAGACACTATTATGGTTAATAGATCGTTAGTGCCGGACTGTGACAGTAAGCCTGCATCTGGAAGATTTCGTTCCACGGTTTACTTGACCGGAGCAAGATCCGGCTGCCGAAAAAGCACTCATCCTGCGGCACGGGAATTCCTTCACATAAAATTCAAGTTTTGACAAGCCTGAATTCCGGACGATTCGCAGCCCGATGCAGATGACTTTAGGCCGCCCGGCCTAAAGTCATCTGCATCTAAATCAAAAACAGAGCATGATGTCGTCCGAAAACCGCTCACACTTTTCGGCATCATGCTCAAAGCGGCGTGCTGCCTTCCAGGAATTTCGCCGCCAATGTTTCCGGCAGCCGCCGCGGCCGTCCCCTGGCGTTAATGACGGCGATGATCACCTTGGCGGCGATCAGCAGCGTCTCGCCCGAACGAATCTGCTGATTGAGCACCATCTTGGCGCCGCCGGCTTTTTCCGTATGAGTCAGGATCGTCAGCACATCGTCCATGCGCGCCGGGCTCTTGAAGTCGATCTCCATGCGGTGGACGACGAAGACGAGGCCCTCCTCATCGGCACTGACGAGCTCGCGCTGTTCGACACCGAGGCAGCGCAGATAATCGGTGCGGCCGCGCTCCAGGAAATGCAGGTAGCGGGCGTGATAGACCAGGCCGGAGAAATCCGTGTCTTCATAATAGACCCGCTGAACGAGGCGATGTCCGGCCTCCGTCAGCTCTCCCGAAATGGAAAAAGGGCGTTCTGTCATAATTTTCTCCAAACTTCGGTGCCCTCTTTGGCGCAACGCTTTCCGCCAGGCAAGCATTGAATGTCCGACCGGCAGGCATTGAATGCCCAGCCGGTAGGCGTTGAATGATTGTCATAATTCCTAACTATTCCCGATAGCGAACGAACCGATCAGGAGACGATGCGATGAAGATTGCGGTTATGGGCGGAGATGGTTTCATTGGCTGGCCGACATCGCTGCATCTCTCCGATGCCGGTCACGACGCCCATATCCTCGACAATCTCTCACGCCGCTGGATCGACACCGAACTCGGCGTTCAATCGCTGACACCGATGGATTCGATCCAGGAGCGGACCCGCATCTGGCATACCGAAACCGGACGCCGCATCCACTTCAATCTGATCGATCTCGCCAAGGACTACGAACTCCTGAAGAAATGGCTTTTCGAGCATCGCCCAGATGCGATCATCCACTTCGCCGAACAGCGGGCCGCACCCTATTCGATGAAGAGCGACCGCCACAAGAATTACACCGTCAACAACAATGTCAGCGCCACGCACAACCTCTTGAACGCGCTGACCGAACTCAATCTCGACGCCCATCTCATCCACCTCGGCACCATGGGGGTCTACGGCTATTCGACGGTCGGCGCAGCGATCCCCGAGGGCTACCTGCCGGTCGGCATCGAAACTCCAGCCGGCGAGACGGTCAGCCAGGAGATCCTCTATCCCTCCAATCCCGGCTCGATCTACCACATGACCAAGTGCCTGGATCAGCTTCTCTTCCAGTTCTACGCCAAGAACGACGGATTGAGGATCACCGACCTGCACCAGGGCATCGTCTGGGGCACGCATACCGCGCAGACGCGCCGCCATGCGCAGCTGATCAACCGTTTCGATTACGACGGCGATTACGGCACCGTGCTGAACCGCTTCCTCATCCAGGCGGCGATCGGCTATCCGCTGACCGTGCACGGCACCGGCGGCCAGACCCGCGCCTTCATCCATATCCAGGATTCGGTGCGCTGCATCGAGCTGGCGCTTGAGAATCCACCGGCCCGCGGCGCGCGTGTCGAGATCTTCAACCAGATGACTGAAACCCACCGGGTGCGCGACCTCGCGCAGATGATCGCGGGGATAAGCGGCGCCGACATCGCCTGGCTGCCCAACCCGCGCAAGGAAGCCGCCGAAAACGAGCTGATCGTTCAAAACGAGAAATTCCGAACTCTCGGCCTCGAACCGATCACGCTGGAAGCCGGCCTGCTCGGCGAGATCGTCGACGTCGCCAAGAAATTCGCCTATCGCGTCGACCGCTCGCGCGTGCCTGCTGTTTCCGCCTGGACCAAGGACATCGCCGCGACGATCAATCACGATCCGGAAGGCAAGCGGCTGAAGTCGGTGTCGTGAGCGAAGGCCTGATGTGTTGAAGCCCGGCCAGTCCAATAGTCTCCCCCTCATTCCCGTCCTCGGGTTTAGCCCGAGGGATGTCACAGGAAGCCAGCGCGCCCAAGTCATTGGCCGCAGGAGAGTCATTCACGGCGCGGACGCGCCGTGGCTGGATTCCTTTGACCAGCACAGGAATGAGGGCGTGGGTGGAAGCGGCCGGCGCCAATGACATCTACCTCAAACTTTGCCTACGTCACCCTCGTCACCAATGCCGACTACGCCCTGGGCGCGACCGCCCTCGTCCACTCACTGAGGCGCACCGCCATCAGCGCCGACATCGTCGTCCTCCACACCGCCGGCGTCGATGCGGCCGCCCTCGCCCCGCTCAAGACCCTCGGCTGTCGCCTGATCGAGGTCGAGCATCTGCCGCTGTCTGCCGCCTTCAACGAACGCCATGCGCGCGGCCAGCTCCATTCCGCGGCCCCCTTCACCAAGGGCCGCAAGCCGGATTTCCATTCGCCGCTCGACAATTTCTGCAAGCTCAGGCTGTGGCAGCTCGTCGAATATGAGCGCTGCGTCTTCATCGATGCCGACGCCCTGGTGCTGAAGAACGTCGACAAGCTCTTCCTCTACCCGGAATTTTCCGCCGCCCCCAATGTCTATGAAAGCCTCGCCGACTTCCGCCGCATGAATTCCGGCGTCTTCGTCGCCACGCCATCGCATGACACATTCCGGCACATGCTCGAAAGGCTCGACAGGCCAGACACCTTCTGGCGCCGCACCGACCAGACCTTTCTGGAGACCTTCTTCCCGGATTGGCACGGCCTGCCGGTTTATTTCAACATGCTGCAATATGTATGGTTCACCATGCCGGAGCTTTGGGACTGGAAGAGCATTTCGATCCTGCACTACCAGTATGAAAAACCGTGGGAAAAAGATCATCTCAAGGCAGCGCAGCTACAACCTTTGATCGATTTGTGGCACCATTTCCACCATAACAGCGATGTGCCCGAGATTACGGCGCTGGACAATCCGGAAGGGGCAATATGAAGGTACTGGTATCCGGCGGAACGGGTCTCGTCGGCCGCTATGTCGTCGAGGAGCTACTGACCGCCGGCTATCAGGTGATCGTCGGCGGACGCCGTGCGCCCCACCCGCGCCTCTTCTCGCGCCCGGTCGAGTTTGCAGCCCTTTCGCTCGATCCCGACAAGGACCAGATCGACGTCTTCGACGATGCCTATTTCTTCGTCCACGCCGCCTTCAGCCATGTTCCGGGCAAATACCGCGGCGGCGAGGGCGACGATCCGAAGACCTTTCACAGGCTCAATCTCGATGGCACCGTCCGTCTTTTCGAAGCTGCCAAACGCGCAGGCACGCGCCGTTGCATCTTCCTCTCCAGCCGCGCCGCCTATGGTCAACATCCTGAAGGAACCGAGCTCTGGGAAACGATGCTGGCCAAGCCAGAAACCCTCTACGGCCAGGTCAAGCTCGATGCCGAACGCGCACTTGCCCACCTCTCCACCCCAGGTTTTGCCGGCGTAAGCCTGAGGGCGACCGGCATCTACGGCGATCTCTCGCCGAACAAATGGGACGGTGTCATCGCCGATTACCTCGGCGGCCGACCGGTTGATTCACGTGTGGGAACGGAGCTTCACGGCCGCGACCTCGGGCGTGCGGTGCGGCTGATGCTGGAGACAGAGAGCAGCCGTATCTCCGGCGAGGTGTTCAACGTCTCGGACATATCGGTCGACACGCGCGATATCCTTTCACCCATCCGGCGCGAGACCGGCTGTCGGCACCTGCTGCCGCCCCCCGCCGACAAGGGGGCGCTCAATCCCATGAGCACCGCAAAAATCCGTGCGCTCGGCTGGATGCCGGGCGGGGCGCCGTTGTTTGAGGAGACGATGCAACAGCTCGCCGCCGCGCTGCCGGCTGCCCCACAACACAGGTCCACGCAAGTCTGACGTTGCAAGATGCGCCGAAAAGCAATCGAGGCCCCGAACTGTCGGGGATTGTCCATGCAGGTCGCAACCACGTCTGCCTCCGTCATCTTGCGCGCCACGTCTTCAGCAGCGGTCATATCTGCCGCGGGAAACGAGACTGATCAGGGGGTGCTGAAGCTGCAGCGCAGTACCCAGACGCTGCAGCAGATGCGGCAGACTTTGGCGAATTCCGGGGATGAAGCCAAGACGAAGGCGCAACGCAAGCTCGAAGAGGCAAAGCAGCAATTGGAGATGCTGCGCAGCTCCAATATGCCGCCCGAAGTGGTCGCCCGTCTGGCCGCCGAACTGGCGCGCAAGCTCGGCACCGCCGCCTCCGAATTCGCATCATCAGTCGCGACCGGCAGCTCGGCCGCCGTCGCGGTAGATGCGACCCCGGATGCAGCGGCGGCCGCAACGAGCGGCGCCGACGCTGCGCTGACAGATGCCTCGGGAGAAACCGAAACCGCGACCGGCTCCGAGGAACCGGACGCCGCCACCAGCGCCCGCAAGGCCTATCAGAGCGTCGCCGAGGATGCCCCGAAATTCTCGACCATTTCCGCCGATGATCGAGAAACGATGGAAGAGTTCAAGGCGGTGGTGCGCGAACTCAAGCAATTGCTCGAAAAGGCGATGCACGATCTGCGGCAGCACAACCGGCAGACCGGGGCGAATGCCGTTCCTGATATGGCAGCTTTCTCCACCGACACCGCGACAAGACCGACAAGCATCGTCGTCTGATCTTCGGCCGCATCCCGCGACAGGGCGTGAAATGGGCGCAGCGCCGTCGCATCCGGCATTTGCATCGGGCACCCAGCCGTCTATGCTCGCTCGAACCTTTCCATATCCGGCGGATCGAATGACCGTGAAAGAACTGAAAGCGCAGCTGCGCAACGAACGACTGTCGGCACGCGACGCCATTTCTCCCGAGAACCGCGCCTCCAAAAGTCTCGCAATGGCCGATCATGCCGGCGAGGCCGTGGGCTTTGCGCTGGGCACGATTGTCTCCGGCTTCCTGCCGATCCGTTCGGAAGCTGATCTCAGGCCGCTGATGGCGCGATTTGCCGTGCGCGGTGCACGGCTCTGCGTGCCGGCGATCCTCGATCGGCAGACCATCGTCTTTCGCGAACTGGCCGAGGGTGCGCCGCTTGTCGATACCGGTTTCGGCACGGTCGGCCCTGGGGCGGATGCCGCCATTCTCGATCCGGAAATCATGCTGGTGCCGCTTTCAGCCTTCGATATCAGAGGCCACCGCATCGGCTACGGCGCCGGCCATTACGACCGCGCCATCGACCGACTAAGGCAAAAAGGCCTGCATCCGAAGCTGATCGGCATTGCATTCGACTGCCAGGAAGTGGCACATGTGCCCGACGAGCCGCACGACATAAGCCTGGATGCCATCCTGACAGAAAGCGGCCTTCGCTTTTTTGCCTCTTGGATTGGATAGGGAATGCGGCTGCTTTTTCTGGGTGACATGGTCGGCAAGACGGGACGCACAGCGGTCTGGGACCGCCTTCCGGGCCTGATCTCCGACCTCAAGCTCGATTTCGTCGTCGTCAACGGCGAGAATGCCGCCGGCGGCTTCGGCATCACCGAAGACATCTTTCTGGAAACGATCAATGCCGGCGCCGATGTGGTGACGACGGGCAATCACGTCTGGGACCAGAAGGAAGCCGTGGCTTTTGCCGGGCGCCACGATCAATTCCTGCGGCCGGCCAACTATCCGCAAGGCACGCCCGGCCGCGGCTCCGGCCTGTTCTATGCCAGGAACGGTGCGCGTGTACTCGTTGCCAACGTCATGGGCCGGGTCTTCATGCACCCGGAGCTCGACGATCCCTTCAAATCGGCCGAGGTGATCCTGGACGCCTGCCCGCTGAAGGAGCAGGCCGATGCGATCATTTTTGATTTCCACGCTGAAGCGACCAGCGAAAAGCAGTGCTTCGGCCATTTCGTCGACGGCCGCGCCAGTTTCGTCGTGGGCACCCACACGCATGTGCCGACGGCCGACACGCAGATCCTGAACGGCGGAACCGCCTATATGTCGGATGCCGGCATGTGCGGCGATTACGATTCCTCCCTCGGCATGGACAAGGAGGAGCCGCTCAACCGCTTCATCTCCAAGATGCCAAAGGGCCGCATGGAAGCAGCAAACGGGCCCGCGACGATCTGCGGCGTCGGCGTGGAGATTTCCGATGCGACCGGACTGGCCGAAAAGATCGCGCCGCTCCGGCTCGGACCGCGGCTGGCCGAGACGGTGCCGGAGTTCTGGCGATAGGGCATGATGCCGAAAAGTGTGAGCGGTTTTCGGGTGACATCATGCTTTTCTAGACATCCGCGCAACACGCAATTGTGAGCATCCCCAGTCTGGACCGCTGCGACCTCATGCCGCATCCTCCCGCCGCCAATTCAAAGTGATGGAGCGCCGGAGGGTGGCATGAAGCCGCAATATCTTGTCCTCGCTATCGCATGCTTTGCAACCTTCGCTGCGCCAGTTCCCGCCGGAGCCCAGGAACAGCGAACGCCCGTCAGCCAGTGCCAGGCAATCGCGCAGAATATCCCCAAGGCAACCTTCGCAAGCTTTTCCGGCGCCGCCACCTTGACGCCCGCCGTCTCCGAGGGCGGGGACGTCAAATTGACCTTCCGCGGCCATTCCACCTTCGAGATCGAAACTCCTGGCGGCATCGTCATCGCGACAGACTATAACGGCTGGTACAGGCCGGCGACGATGCCCGACGTCGTGACCATGAACAAGGCGCACACGAGCCATTTTACCTTGGCGCCCGATCCTGAAATCAAGCATGTGCTGCATGGCTGGAGCGATGTTCCGGGCGAGAAGGCCGAAATCAAACTCGTCATCGGCGACGCCTATATCCGCAATGTCGCGACGGATATCCGCTTCAGTTATGGCCTCGGCGGCTCGCAGGAGAACGGCAATTCCATCTTCATTTTCGAAATCGCCGGCCTCTGCATCGGCCATCTCGGCCATCTGCATTATGAACTGACAGATGCCCACTATACCGAGATCGGCCGCCTCGACGTCGTCATGGTCCCGGTCGATGGCGGCCTGACCATGGGCGCCGACAGCATGAGCCGCGTCATCAAGCGGCTGCGCTCGTCGTTGATTCTGCCGATGCACCGGCGCGGCCCGCCGGTCGAGGCCTTCGTCTCGATGTTCGGCAAGGATTTCGACGTCGCCAACGCACCCGATGATAGCATCACCGTCTCGATGCGCACGCTGCCGAAAAAGCCGTTGATCTACGTACTGAAGGGTGTGCAGTAAAAAGGCCCGGTTACATCAGGGCATTGCGCATCAGGCAAACTGCAGATGACGCCTGATGCCGATATCCGGCGTCTTGTCATCATCGAGATTGGCCTTGGCGATCTCCCACCCGAATTTCAGGCTGTTGCCGGTGGAGACCCAGATCTCGGCATCGTCGACATGCAGGGAAAGCATGGTAAGCTTGGGATCCTTCTTGCCGCCGTCATACCAGGCAGCCACGATCGAATTCCAATATTCCTCGATTTTGGAAGGGTCAGGGCGCACTTCGATCACACCGGCAAGGCAGGCGTGATAGTCATGATCCTTGCCGACGAGGCAGAAATGCGCGCGGCTGCCGGGCTTTATGGCCCGCACGATCTCTGCATCGGTCTTGGTATAGAACCAGATCGTATTGGTTGTGGGGTCGGCATGCGGCGCCATCGGCTGCATGTGCATGTCCATCCCGGAAATTCCGAGCATGCCGGCATGAACATCGTTGACCTGATCCCAGAGCTGACGTGCTGGCTGTTCCTGCGCCTCGCTGAGACTTGCCATGACCGTTCCTTTCCGTTGGGTGGAGTTCCGTTGAAACGTCATCCTCCTGCCTTTGTTCCGTAGAGCCACGCCCGCTTTTCACAGCAGAGGAATATGCGATAGTGCGCCCCACCGGAGAGGATCACGATGCGAACGCGACATTCGATTCTTGCTTTGATATTTTGCGCAGCCTTTGCGCCCAGAGGCCTTGCGGCGGAAAAGACCTTCAAGCCCGACGAAAACGGCCACGTCGTCTTCGTCAGCCCACAAGAAATATAGGCTGCGTCTATACGCCAAAGGGCGGCGTCGAAATGTATGTTCCCGAAGACGGCGGGCCAGAGCTTGCCTGTGATCGTATCGAACCGCTCTATGTCCGCCTCATCCTCCTGCCGGCGAGCGGCAAGGCCTATATCTTCAAGATGGTCGGCGACACCGCCTGCTGCAGCGACGAGCATGTGCTCGACTATGGCGAGAGCTGGAAGGGCGGGCCTTATTCCTGCACCTCCGGCACGGAAGGGATGCGGTGCCGACGCCAGGACGGACATGGTTTCTTCGCTAGCCGCAAGCGGCTGACGGTTGATTGAGACAGGCGGCAGAACCCGTGCATCATCAAGCAAATCCACCGCTTTTTCCTTGAACGGGTGCCGTTTCGCTCTTATAAGGCGGCCCATTCCGAACAATGAGACGTGGACAGGGATGCCATGGCTGGCCATTCACAGTTTAAAAACATCATGCACCGCAAAGGCCGCCAGGACGCGGTGCGGTCGAAAATGTTCTCCAAGCTTGCGCGCGAAATTACCGTAGCCGCCAAGGCCGGCTTGCCCGACCCGATGATGAATGCCCGTCTTCGCCTGGCGATCCAGAACGCCAAGGCCCAGTCCATGCCGAAGGACAACATCGACCGCGCTATCAAGAAGGCAGCCGGCGCCGATGGCGAAAACTACGACGAAGTCCGCTACGAGGGTTACGGCCCCGGCGGCACGGCGATCATCGTTGAAGCTCTGACCGACAACCGCAACCGCACCGCCTCCAACGTCCGCTCGATCTTCACCAAGGCCGGCGGCGCTCTCGGCGAAACCGGTTCCGTTTCCTTCTCCTTCGACCATGTCGGCGAAATCACCTACAAGCTTTCCGTTGGCGACGCCGACAAGGTGATGGAAGCCGCGATCGAAGCCGGCGCCGACGATGTTGAGACCGACGAAGAGGGCCATTACATCACCTGTGGCTTTGAGGCTCTCGGCGAAGTATCGAAAGCCCTGGAATCGAGCCTCGGCGAAGCCGAAACCGTCAAGGCCGTCTGGCGCGCCCAGAACAATGTGCCGGTGGACGAGGAAAAGGCCCAGTCGCTAATGAAGCTCATTGACAGCCTGGAAGACGATGACGACGTGCAGAACGTCTATTCGAACTTCGAGGTCTCGGAAGAAGTGCTGGCCAAGCTCTCGGCCTGATTCTCTTTAAACGATCGCCAATGGAAACCCGGCCGTGACGCCGGGTTTCCATTGGCGATCGTGGCTTTTCGACCTATGCCGCCGCCCGCATGAAGCTTCCCAACCCGGCAAACAGTTCCACCGACCTCAGTCGTACCTCGATATCATGGATCGGCATCGAGATGATCACCTCGTCGGCCTGCGTTTCCTCGAGAAACGCAGTCAGTTTCGCCTCCGCCGTCTGCGGCGACCCGACCACGGCGTAACGCAGCGTATGTTCGACGTTCATCTTTTCCATCGGCGACCAGAAATTTTCCGCGACCGGGCGCGGGAACGGGCCGCGGACATTGCGGCGCAAGTTGACGAACTGCTGCTCGGCGGAGGTGAAATGATAGCGCGCGTCATCATCCGTCGCCGCCACCGCGCCCATGACCCCGACCATCACATAGGGCTTGTCGAGTGTCGCCGAGGGCTGGAAGCGGTCGCGGTAGATCGCAATCGCATCGAGCAGCATGTCGGGCGCGAAATGTGAGGCGAAGGCATAGGGAAGCCCAAGCATGGCGGCGAGCTGGGCACTGTAGAGGCTGGAGCCGAGCAGCCAGATCGGGATATGCGATGAATTGCCGGGAACCGCGAGGATTGCCTGGTTTTCGACCGGCGTATCGAGCAGTTGCTGCAATTCCACTACGTCGTTCGGAAAGCTGTTTGCACCAGCCTCGAGATTGCGCCGCAGCGCCTGTGCCGTGCGCATGTCCGTTCCCGGCGCCCGCCCGAGGCCGAGATCGACACGGCCGGGGAAGAGCGCCTCCAGCGTGCCGAACTGCTCGGCGATGACGAGCGGCGAATGATTGGGCAGCATGATACCCCCGGAGCCGATGCGGATGCGCGTTGTCGCGGCCCCGACATGGCCGATGACGACTGATGTGGCGGCACTGGCGATCCCCGGCATGCCGTGATGTTCGGCGAGCCGGAAGCGCTTGTAACCGAATTCCTCGGCCTTCTTGGCCATTCGCGCCGAACTCTCGAGCGACTGGCGCACGCTGCTGCCTTCGGCAACGGGGGAAAGGTCGAGTATGGAGAAGGGAACCATGGGAAACCTGCCGGCCAGTGAAAGATGCAGCCTATGTAGGTTCGCGCTCGCACCATTCCAAACCGAGCGCGCAAAGAAAAAGGGCCGCGCGAACGCGACCCCTTGCAATGCTACGGGCGGTGGCTACCGGTGACGGCGCATCACATGCACCTCGGCGCTCGGCTGGTGGTGGCCGGGGGGCAGCGTGAAATTGCCGAGCTGGCGGTCCATTTCCAGGGCTTCCGTCGCCAGCCGGTGGATCGCCGCCGTTGTCTCCTCGACCATCGAGGCATTCTGCTGCGTCATCGCGTCGAGCTCGGCGACGGCGCTGTTGATTTCGCGCAGTGTATTGGCTTCCTCACGGGTCGCACCCATGATGTCGTTGATCTGTCCGTTGATCGCCTCGACATGGGCGCCGATGCCGGTCAGCGCAACGCCGGCCCTTTCCACAAGCGACACGCCGCTTTCGACCTCATGCGTCGATTTCTGCAGCAGGCTGGAGATCTCCTTGGCCGCGCTCGACGAGCGCTGAGCGAGTTCGCGCACTTCCATCGCGACGACGGCGAAGCCCTTGCCCGATTCACCGGCGCGCGCCGCCTCGACGCCGGCATTGAGTGCCAGGAGGTTGGTCTGGAAGGCGATGTCGTCGATAACAGAGATGATCGTGTTGATCTGGCGCGAAGAGGTCTGGATCGCCTCCATCGCTGCGATCGTCTCGCGCATGATCTGGCCGGACCCGGTCGTCTCCTTCTTGGCGTCGCGGGCGATGCGCTCGGCCTGTTCGGCCCGCTCGATCTGCCGGCGGACGGACTGGGTGATGGCGCTGATCGCATTCGCCGTCTCGGTGATCGAGCCGGCCTGACGCTCGGTGCGGCCGGCAAGCTCGTCTGCGCCGGTGCGCATCTCCTCGGATCCGGCCCGCACCGCCATCGAGTTGCCGCCGATGGCCGTCATCGTTTCGCTCAGCGTCGCCAGCGCCTCGTTGAAATTGATGCGCAGGCTTTCCAGCTCGTTCGGGAAGCGCCTATCGATCTGGTAGGCGAGATCGCCGCTCGCCAGATGATGCAGGCCCTCATCGATCGCCTCGACCACCTGCTGCAACGTCTTCGCCTCGGCCTCGCGCTCGGCCAGATTCTGCTGGCGATCCTGCTCGGCCTGCAGGCGCGTCTCTTCGCTGACGGCTTCCAGTTCGCGGCTTTCGATCAGCGACTGCTTGAAGCGGGCAAGCGCATTCGCCATCGTGCCGATCTCGTCCTTGCGGTTCAGGCTGCCGATCTCGCTGTCGAGCTTGCCGCCGGCGACGTCGCGGGTGACCCCGGCGAGCCGCGCCAGCGGCGAGAACAGGAGATTGGTGACGAGGCCGGTGGCGACCGCCATGACGACGAGCACGCCGATGCCGATCATCGTTAGCAAAGTGGCGATCTCGATCGAGCCGGCATTGAGTTCGCTCAAGAGCACGCTCTCGACCACGAGGAAACGGTCGCCACGATAGTCGATGCCACGGACATAGGCGCGCGCCTGCCCATCCGCCCTGCCGAAATCGGCAACCGTCATCGCCGAACTGGCCAGCGCGTCCTTGATGAAGGCGAAAGGAGTCGCATCGAGCGTCGCAAGCCTGCCGTTCGCGTCGAGCCCGACAGCCGACCCATCGCCGGAAACAATCGCCGCCCGCGCCGTGCTGCCCTGGACGATGCCTTTCGCAAGGATGCTGGTGACGATGTCGTCGCGCACCTTGAAGAGAAAGATGCCCTTGGCTGCGCCGAGCTTGACGATCGGCACCGCATAGAAGATCGCCGACTTGCCGCTGGTGGCATCGACGCGAAGGCCGGAGAAACCTGTCGGTGCGGCGTCATCCGTCGCCTTGGCGGTATTCTCGACCGCTTTGGCGAAAGCGATACCGGCGCCGGTTGCCTTCCAGGTGTCCGTCTTTAGATTCTCGGCGAAGTCGTCCTGCTTCTTGTAGGAATAGAGGACGGTGCCGTCGAGATCGGCGATCAGCAGATCGCTGAAGGCGGTATCCGCGAGATCGCGGGCGACTTCCCCCTGCGTCTTCTCGTGGTTCGAATAATAAAAGCCGCTCGGCCCTTCCGGCTTCATCAGCTTCTCGCGCTGATCGGCCGGGTTGGGATTGTCGGAGATGAATACCTTCTTCAACTCGGCGCGGGCATCGCCGGAGGTCTTCTCGATCGTCTTCCAACCGCTTTTCAGGCTGGTGATCGACATCTGCAGCGCCTCTATGCGCGCAATCGACGTCGCCTGGTTTTCAAGCTGCGTCAGCTGATCCTGCAGCATGTCGCCGCGAAAAATCAGCACGCTCTCCTTGGCTTTCAGCGCCTGCTCGTCGGAAATCCGGCTGCTGGCGAAATAGGCAAGCACGTCGATCACCGCGATCGACAGCACAGTCAGCAGAATGAAAGTGGCAATGACCTTGAAGGACAGGGATTGAAATCTCTGTGCCATGTACAACTAACCCCTTCTGAACACGCCTGCCGGCGTGGGCACGCAGCGCATGCCTGATCGACCGATCTTAAACAGAACATCGGGGGCTTATCTCCTTGCGACACGAGACCCCCTTCGTATTTGACACTAGAATTCAAGCATCTGTTTTAATTCGCGGTAAATGGCGCGACCTAAAACCAGGAGTGTTTTTGTTTTGTTCACATATCGATGGCAGTTATTTCGCAATCGCTATAGGTTGAACCATGCAAAATACGATTCGCATCGTCGGCATCGATCCCGGACTTCGCCGCACCGGCTGGGGAGTCATCGACACACTTGGCAATTCCCTGCGGTTTGTCGCCTCCGGCACCGTCACCTCCGATGGAGACATGGACCTTGCCTCCCGCCTCTACCAACTGCATGATGGCCTGGCGGAGGTCGTCCACGCTTACAAGCCGGATGAAGCCGCCGTCGAACAGACCTTCGTCAACAAGGACGCAGTCGCGACCCTGAAGCTTGGCCAGGCCCGCGGCATCGCCATGCTGGTGCCGGCGCGCGCCGGACTGCGGGTCTCCGAATATGCCCCGAACGCCGTAAAAAAGGCCGTCATCGGCGTCGGCCACGGCGAAAAACACCAGATTCACATGATGTTGAAAATCCTGATGCCGAAGGTTGAATTCAAAGGCGACGACGCCGCCGACGCCCTGGCGATCGCCATTTGCCATGCGCATAATCGCGGCAGCAACCGGATGCGAGAGGCGCTGGCCGGCTAATCTGTTCTTGACTTGTTCCGATAGTAAGGATAATTCTTACTTCGAAGGAGCAGCAAATGCGCGTCACGTCCAAAGGCCAGGTCACCATTCCTCGCGATCTCAGAGAGCTTGCCGGCATCGAGGCCAACAGCGAGGTCATCTTCTCGATCGAGAACGGCAAGCTCGTTCTCTCGCCGAAGAACGGCAAGCAGGAGATCGAGGATCGGGGCCGGCTGGACCGCTTCCTACAGACGATCCGTCGTCTCGAAGGAACCGGCGATCAGGCGATCGATGCCGAAGACCTCATGTCGATGACCCGTGACCGCTGATGGCGACGCTTGTCGATACAAACGTACTCGTCGATCTAGCTGTGACTGGTTCGGACTGGCATGGGTGGTCGCGTCGGAAAATGCTCGACGTCTTCAGAGATGGGCCAGTGCTGATAAACCCGATCATCTATTCCGAATTTTCCGTTCGCTACGACGATATGGACGAAGTTGACCAACTGCTTCCGCAGGATGAATTCCGCCGCGAGAACCTGCCTTGGCCGGCCGCCTTTGCCGCCGCTCAAGCCTTCCGGATTTATCGTCGCGCCGGCGGAGGACGCGAACGGATATTGCCCGACTTCCTCATCGGCGCCCATGCGGCGATCAGGGGCTACAAAATTTTGACCCGCGACCCCAGCGGATACCGCTCTTATTTTCCCGCCGTTGAACTTATCACGCCCGAAACCCACCCTTGAGAGACCGCGCCCCATGATCGGCAAGCTGAAAGGCACCATAGATGAGATCGGCGAAGACTATGTGCTCGTCGATGTGCACGGCGTCTGCTACGTCGCCCATTGCTCGGCCCGCACCCTGTCCAAGCTCGGCTCGGCCGGGGAGGCCTGCGTGCTGTTCATCGAGACCTATGTGCGCGAGGACCAGCTGAAGCTCTTCGGCTTCATGACCGCACTCGAGCGGGAATGGTTCAACCTGTTGCAAAGCGTCCAGGGCGTCGGCGCCAAGGTGGCGCTTGCAGTGCTCTCGACATTGACGCCGGGCGAACTCGCCAATGCGATCGCCCTGCAGGACCGCACCGCCGTCTCCCGCGCGCCGGGCGTCGGCCCGAAAGTGGCAATGCGCCTGGTCACGGAACTGAAGAACCGGGCGCCGGCCTTTGCCGGGGAAGCGATCAATATCGCCCTCAAGCAGGAGCTCGGCGAAGGTGTCGCCGCTGCACCGGTTGCCGATGCGGTGTCCGCTCTGACCAACCTCGGCTATAGCAGAGATCAGGCGGCAAATGCCGTTGCCGCTGCGATGAAAACAGCCGGTGACGGTGCCGATAGCGCCAAGCTGATCCGCTTGGGATTGAAGGAGCTGGCGCGGTGAACGCCGGAAACCAATGTATGGATGTCGAGGCAGCCGACTTTTGGTGTATTGCTGTAACAGGTTTCAAAACGGAATGAGAGCATGAGCGAACCCGCCCGCCTGATATCGCCGGAAAAGCGGGGCGAAGATCTCGACATCACGCTGCGCCCGCAGTCGCTGGACGAGTTCACCGGCCAGGCGGAAGCGCGCGCCAATCTCAAGGTCTTCATCGAGGCGGCGAAAAACCGCGGCGAGGCGCTGGACCATGTGCTCTTCGTTGGGCCGCCCGGCCTCGGCAAGACGACGCTGGCACAGATCATGGCGAAGGAACTTGGGGTCAACTTCCGCTCGACGTCGGGCCCTGTGATCGCCAAGGCCGGCGATCTCGCCGCGCTGCTCACCAATCTCGAGGAGCGCGACGTGCTCTTCATCGACGAGATCCACCGCCTCAATCCGGCCGTCGAGGAAATCCTCTATCCGGCCATGGAAGATTTCCAGCTCGACCTGATCATCGGCGAAGGCCCTGCCGCGCGCTCGGTGAAAATCGATCTGTCGAAATTCACCCTGGTGGCGGCCACCACCCGCCTCGGCCTGCTGACGACGCCGCTGCGTGACCGCTTCGGCATCCCGGTGCGTCTGAGCTTCTATACCGTCGAGGAGCTGGAACTGATCGTGCGCCGCGGCGCCCGGCTGATGAACCTGCCGATAACCGAGGAGGGCGCCCGCGAGATCGCAAGACGCGCCCGCGGCACTCCGCGCATCGCCGGCCGGCTGTTGCGGCGCGTGCGCGATTTCGCCGAGGTGGCAAGGGCCGAGGCCGTCACCCGCGAGATCGCCGACGAGGCGCTGACCCGCTTGTTGGTCGACAATGTCGGCTTCGACCAGCTCGACAAACGTTATCTCAACATGATCGCCGTCAATTTCGGCGGCGGCCCGGTCGGCATCGAAACCATCGCCGCCGGCCTGTCCGAACCGCGCGACGCGATCGAGGACATTATCGAGCCTTACATGATCCAGCAGGGTTTCATTCAGCGCACGCCGCGCGGTCGCGTTCTGACCGCAATCGCGTGGAAACATCTCGGAATGCAACCGCCCAAGGAGATGGAGGCGGCGCAGTTCCGGCTGTTCCAGGAGGACGACTGAGTGATCACCCGCCGCGGATTTTTCAAGGTTCTTGGCGGCGGTATCGCAGGCGTCATGGCGCTCGGCGGTTATGCCTTCGCCTATGAACCGCTGGCGCGGCTCGGCATCGCCCGCTACCGGCTGACGCCGCCGGGATGGACGCCGGGACTGAAGCTCCGCGTCGTGGCGCTCGCCGATATCCATGCCTGCGAACCCTGGATGTCGGCAAGTCGCATTGCCTCGATCTGCCACAGGGCCAATGAACTCGAAGGCGATGTCACCGTCCTGCTTGGCGATTACGCCGCCGGCATGAACATGGTGACGCAATATGTGCATTCGAGCCAATGGTCGAAGGCGCTGGCCACCCTGCAGGCCCCGCTCGGCGTCCATGCGATCATGGGCAACCACGACTGGTGGGAAGACAGGACTGCCCAGAAGAACGGCGGAATGGAAACTTTCGGGCACCGGGCGCTCGCCGACGTCGGAATCCCGGTCTATGGCAACCGCGCCGTTCGGCTCGAAAAGGATGGCCGCGGCTTCTGGCTCGCAGGCCTCGAAGATCAGTTGGCGCTGTTGCCTGGCAGGAAGTGGGGCCGCACCCGTATGCTGGGCCTCGACGATCTCGATGGAACGCTGGCTCAAGTGACCGACGATGCGCCCGTCATCCTGCTTGCCCATGAACCCGACATCTTTCCGCGTGTGCCCGAGCGCGTCTCGCTGACGCTGTCGGGCCACACCCATGGCGGACAAATCCGCTTCCTCGGCCGTTCGCCGATCGTCCCCTCGCGTTACGGCAATCGCTACGCCTATGGCCATATTGTCGAGGAGGGGCGTAACATCATCGTCTCCGGCGGTCTCGGCTGCTCCATCGCACCGGTGCGCTTCGGCGTCCCGCCGGAAATCGTCGTGATCGATCTTGGATAGAACATCATGAGCAAGCGCACTCTCATCCGCCTGACTGCGGGCGCTGAGCGTTTCAACTATCGCATCGCCGGCCTCGGCTTTCGTGATGGCCACGTGCTCGTTCACCGCGCCGTGCATGAACCCTTCTGGACCTTTCCGGGCGGCAGGGCGGAAATCGGCGAGACGTCGGAGGAAACGCTGAAACGGGAAATGGTCGAGGAATTGGGCGTCGAGGTCACCGTCACCCGCCTGCTTTGGGTCGTCGAGAACTTTTTCCATTTCGAACAGCGCGACTGGCATGAGCTCGGCTTCTATTATCTGATGGAGATCCCGCCGGAATTCCCCTTCGAGCCACACGAAATCATCCATCGCGTCGAAGACGGCGACAACCATCTCGAATTCAAATGGGTGCTCGCGACGCGCGAGGCCCTGACCGCACTCGACATCCCGCCCTATTTCATCGCCGGAGAGATCGAGACCCTGCCCGCAGCACCCCGTCATCTCGTCTGGCGCGACGGCAATCTCGACGACGAGGACTGACGCAACCATTCCAGCAGCGCGCGAAGAGGAGATACGCCGATGCCGACCTTCGATCCCGCCCGGTCATTCCGCAAGCTCGCCTATAACAACGCTCTTGCCAACCACCGTCTGCTTCAGGCTTGCGCGGCATTGAAGCCCGGTGAATTCGAAGCGCCGCGCACGAGCTTCTTCCCCTCGATCAAGGAAACCTTGAATCACATCATCACGGTCGACTGGTTTTATGTCGATGGCCTGGAAGGCGGCACCCTCGGGTTCCAGGCCTTCGAGATCGATGAACCGTTCGACGATGTTTTATCGCTGACGCAAGCGCAGGCCAAAGTCGATCAGCGCCTGACAGCGCTTTGCGAGGCGCTGACGCCGGAGAAACTCACCTCGACCGTCAGCCTCCATCGCGGTGCTCGCATCCAGCAGGAGCGGATGGACGACGTCCTTGCCCACCTCTTCCAGCACCAGACCCACCATCGCGGCCAGGTGCATGCAATGCTCGCCGGCACCAGCGTCGCCCCGCCGCAGCTGGACGAATTCATCGTTGCGGACGATGGCCGGTTTCGCGGCAGCGAACTCGCCGATCTCGGCTGGAGCGAAGAAACCCTGATGCATTAATCCTGCAGCCGCCTTTTCAGCCCGTCGATGATCGTCTTGGTGAGCAGATCATAATTCTCGTCGAAGTGATGGTCGCCGGGCAGTTGGACGACCTCGGCGCCGCTATCCTTCACCGCCGGACAGGCAACATCGTCATCGTCGTCCTTGCCGTAGATGCATTGCACGAGTTTCGGATCGATATTCTTCAGATCGGCGACGGGATCGCCTCCAGCCCCTTCCGTCTTCTGGCCAAGCCAGCCGAGAACGGAGATGACGTAATCGACCTGGTGCGAGAGCGACAGTAGCGACAATTGCGCCACCGCCGACTTTTCGGCCGGCTTGAGGAGCTGATAGGTGGCGGGCACGACGTCGGCGCCGAAGGAATATCCGACGAGCAGCACATGCTTCACCTTCCACTGATTGCGGTAGAAATCGATGATCTTCGAAAGATCGGCGGCGGTCTCATCCGGCTTGCGCTCCGACCAGAAATAGTGAAGCGAATCGACGCCGACGACCGGAATGCCTTCCTTCTGCAACGTGGCACCGACCTCCTTGTCGATGTCGCGCCAGCCGCCATCGCCGGAATAGATCACCGCCATCGTATCGAGGGCGGGGGTCGCCTCCAGGATCGCCAGCGGCAGGCCGAGCGGATTGCCGAAGGCGCCGGAGGCGGTGACAAGATCATCGAGCGTGTCGCCAAACACCGTTTGCGCATCGTCGGTGGAATCGCGGATCTCGATCGTAGAATGGATCTTCTTTAGCGCTTCGGCATGCGCCCTGCCATCCTTGTCGGCCTTGGGCGTGAAGACGGTGACGATCGGATCCGGCAAAGCGCCGTCGCTGAGGCCGTACATGAGGCGTTGACCGACCACCTTTTTGGCAGCCGGCGTGCAAAGCTCCTGGGCAAGCGGAATGCCGGCGACCGGATCGACGGCAAGCGTCTGGCCGATCGTCGCATCCGGCGTCTGGGCGGCGATCGCCAGTGCCAAGGCTCCGCCCTCGCCGATGCCGGCAACGATCGGCAGGTGATAGGCATTGTTGCCGGTCGCGCGCTGCACCTGCTGGCTCAGCGATTCGATGTCCGAAACCATATAGACGCAGCCGTCATTGAGGCTGACATCGTAGCGGCTGAGCGCCTGGATATAGGAGGGAAAGTCGACGCCGATGACGACGGCGCCTTCGGCGACCAGCCTGTCGGCTTCGGCTTTCTCAAAGTCACCCCAGCCGGCCGCATCCGAGATCAGCATCACGGTGCCCTTCACCTCCCCTTCCGGCAGGAAGATGTGCGGCGACGGGATAAGCCCGCTTTCGAAGGTCTGGGTGGTTTCCTCGGCGGCATTAGCCGGTGCGACCGCAAGCATGCAGGCGCATGCCGTGGCAAGAAGGATTGTCTTGATCATTTTCTCACTACCCCTTTCAATCCGCCCCCGATCAGAAATGTCGCGTCCATCAACGCGATCATCGGATTGCCCCCTCCGGAGACCGCAAGATAACGCGGTTGCCAGTGCGGATGAAACTTGGATTTGAATGCCCGAAGGCCTTTGAAGTTGTAGAAGCGCTCGCCGTGTTCGAAGACGGTGCTGCCGATGCGGTCCCAGACGGGAGCCGCCTCGCGTTTCGACATGCCGGAGAGAGGCGCCATGCCGAGATTGAAGTGGGTGAAGCCCTGACCGCGCAGATACTCCATGATCTGCACGAAGAGAAAGTCCATCGAGCCTTTCGGCGCCTCCGGCGAGAAGCGCATGAGATCGATCGTGCCCTCCTCCCTGGACTCCGTGACCAGGATATTGGCGAAAGCGACGATTCTGCCATCCTTTTTCAGGATGCCGACCGGCTGGGAGCAGACGTAATCGGCATCGAAGGCGCCGAGCGAAAAGCCCTTTTCCTTGGCGTTGTGATGCTCGAGCCAGGCCGTGGAAACGGCGGCGAGATCATCGATGACCGAGGGCACTTGCTCCGGTTCGACGACGGCAAATTCCAGCCCGTCGCGCTGGGCGCGGCTCGCGGTCTGGCGAAGGTTCGCCCATTTGCCGCCCTTCATTTCGAAGGTTCTAAGATCGGTCACCGCCAGTTCGCCCAGCTTGAAGGCGCGGAGGCCGGCATCGGCGCAATGGGAAAGCAGCGACGGCGAGATCTGATAGAACACGGCCCGGCAGCCGGCAGCCCGCGCCGCTTCGACGAAACGCCAGACGAGCTCCTGCACGGCGCGATGTTCGCCGACCGGGTCGAACAGTGCGATCCAGGACCGGCCCTGCCGGCCGTACATGATGAAGGCGTCACCCTTTTCCGAGAACATGATGCTTTTGTCGCCCATGCGCACCAGATTGGCGTCGGCATTGCCCTGCTTGCCGACGATCTCGACGGCACGCGCCAGCGCCTCCTCCGTTGCCGGTTCCGGCCGGAAGGCGGCCGGCCGCAGCAGACTGAAGACGGCAATCGCCGACGAGATGATGGTAATTCCGAGCACGGCGCGTAAGCCTCGCGGCGCTTCGGCGGTGAACTCGAACTGCCACCAGAGTTGGTTGCTGTATTCGACATCGCGATAGACGAAGAGCAGGATGACGACGGCGCCGACGACGATGACGGCGATCGCCATCAGCCAGGACGCCGTCAGCGCCTGATTGAGCAGCGAGGCATGGCGGGTAAAGAGCCGCCGGCTGACGAAGAGCCCGAAGATGAGGAAGGCGAGAAAGGCGGCTTCGACGAGCGCGATCGCCTTCAACAGCGACAAGGTCAGCGCCGCGACGGCCGAGAACACCGCCACCCACCAGGCGCCGTCGAGCCGCTGGCCGAGGCCGCGCGCAGCGACAACCAGCGCGAGCCCAAGCAGGCTGGAAAGGAAATGCGCCCCTTCGACCATCGGCAGCGGCAGGTAGTTAGAGAGGAATTCGAGGTTCTGGTCCGGTGTCGGCGTGACGCTCGAAAAGATCAGCATGACGCCGAGCAGCAGGGCGAGAGCCGACAGCAGCTGCGGCATCAGCCTTCCGCCGATGCGCCGCACGCTGGAGGCGGCCGGATGGTCGACGAAACGGCGCAGCTCCGTCGCCGAGACGGCGAGCACGGCGAGCAGCAGCGGCAGCACATGGTAGATCAGCCGGTAGAGCACCAGTGATCCGAGCACGGCATCGATGTTCACCGCGCTGCCGAGCGAGGCGATGATCACGGTCTCGAACACGCCGAGCCCGGCCGGAACGTGGCTGAGCACGCCGAGACCGACGGCGATCGCATAGACGGCAAGGAAGACCGGCCAGCCGATTGCCGTCTGCGGCAGCAGCACGTAGAGCACGGACGCCGAGGCGGCGATATCGAAGGCGGTGACGAGGAACTGCCGCGACCAGGTGCGCGAATCTGGCAGGCGGATTGCCACGGGGCCGAGATCGAGCACGCGCCCGTCACGGCCGATGATCATCACCGCACCCAGAATGGCGACGATTGAACCGGCGATCAACCGCAGCAGGAAGGCGCTGACGCCGATCAGCGGGCCGATCTCGTCGGCGATGATGATGAGGGCGATTGCCCCAACTCCCGCAAGCCCGAGACCGAAGGATAGTGTGACGAAGGCGATGATGCGGCCAATATCTTCCGGCGAGAGCCCGAGGCGCGTATAGGCGCGGTAGCGGATCGCACCGCCCGAAAGCGCCCCGAAGCCGGCGGTATTGCCGACAGCATAGGCGCTGAACGCCGTCAGCGCCACATGCGGAAAGGGCAGCTTCTTGCCGATATATTCTATGGCGTTGAGATCGTAGAAGACCAGCGAGAGGAAACTGAGTGCGGTGAAGAACAGCGCAAGCAGGATGGCGCTTGGCCTGGTCGCCGCCAGCGCATCGACAACATCGTCATAGCGCACTTCGTTGGTGAGCTGCATAATCGCATAACCGACGAGGCAGAAGATGACGAGTGTCACCGCGGCTGTCAGCGGTGTTCTGTAACGTCTGAATAACCCGCGAAACGAAAATCCGTCCGCGTCTTCCATTTCTTTCAAATTGTCGTGGCCCGACATCTCTTATCCTGCTGCAATTGCCAGCTCGGCGGGAATCATTTTTGAAAGACGTAACATGAGAGGCATGCAAGCTCTATGAAGACATGCCGCCGCAACCCCAGCCCGCCGCTTGGGCCTCCATCACCCTCAATTGGGGCGAATTTGCGCAGGCGAGCGTCACGGCGCATTGCATTTTCGTAAGCTTCGGACGAGCTTTGTCCGCGACGGCGATTCTGAGACGCAGGAGAGTGGTTGGATATGCAGGATGGTCCCGGCCTGATGATGATCGTCCTCGGCCGTCTTTTGCTGGGCGGTCTCTATGTCGCTGGCGGCATTCATCATTTTTTCGTCATCGTGCCACTGACCGACGCAATCGAGGCCCGCGGGATCCCGTTGGCGAAATGGGTGCTGCTCTCCGGCAGCCTGTTCCAGATCCTTGCCGGCACGCTGCTGATGCTGGGGCTCTTCGTCACGGCAGCGGCATTCGGTCTCATCGTCTTCACCCTTGCCGCTACGGTCATGCTGCTGAATTTCTGGGATATGCAGGGAACGGCCCGCGAAAGCGCGATCAATACCTGGAAAACCAACATGGCGATTATCGGCGGCCTGCTGATAACAGCCGCCGGCCCGATGTGACCCGCCTATGCCGCCGGTTCGCCATTCGCCCGCGCATGGGCGGCGTAGCGCGCCACGGCCGCTTCGACCTCCGCGTCGCGATCACCCGCCACCTGCACCGTCGGCACAGCGAATTCGATGCCATTTTCCTTGAAGGCATTGCGGATCATCGCCAGCGCATTGCGGCGGATGACGAATTGTTCGCCGGGCTTCGTCATCATCGACAGCCGGATTTCGATGGCGAATTCGCCGAACTGCTCGACACCCTTCATCTTCAGCGTCTCGATGATATGAGGGCCGAATTCCGGATTATCGAGCAGCGTCTGGCCGATCTGCTTGATCACCTTCTTCGCCTTGACGAGATCGGTGTCGTATTTGACGTTGAGGCTGATCTTGTCGATCGTCCAGTCGCGGTTGAGGTTCTTCACCGCGCCGAGTTCGCCGAACGGCACCGTCGTCAGCGGCCCGCGATGATGCCTGAGCTTCACCGAGCGCAGGCTGAAAGCCTCGACCACACCCTTGTGGCTGCCGCTTTCGATATATTCGCCGATGCGGAAAGCATCATCCCAGAGATAGAACATGCCGCTGATGACGTCCTTGACGATCGTCTGCGCGCCGAAGCCGACCGCGACGCCGACGACACCGGCGCCGGCGATCAGCGGCCCGATCTCGATGCCGAGGCCGGAGAGCACCATCAAAACCGCGATGACGGCGATGACGACGGCCAGGATATTCCGGAAGATCGGAAGCAGCGTCTGTATCCGGGCGCGTTTCGCCTTCTCCTCATCCGTCGCGCCCCCATCGAGCGGCGAGTCGAGCAGCTTTCCGTCGATAAAGGCTCTGACGACGTGCCAAAGCAGATCTGCAGCAAGCAGGATGACGATGCCACCGATGACGCCGCGAGCGATCTTGTCGACCATCGTGTCGCCGGCAGCCATCGTATCGGCGCCGACGCCGAGCATACGCCCGAGCCAGACGGCGGCAACGGCAATGATCAACGCCCGCACGCCCCGGTCGAGCAGAACGGTCGCAATGCGGCGCGTCGCCAGGAAGCTCGCTTCGGTCTGCTGCAGTGATTTCACCGCCAGCGTCGAAACGGCAAGCACGCGCGGCAGGAGCAGCACATAGATGCCGAGCCAGAGAAGCCAGTTGAAGCCTGCGACCCAAAGGCTCCAGAGCAGCAGGAAATAAACGGTGAGTGCCCAGGAGATCCCGTGACCGCGCTTCTCATCCTTGTGCGGCCGCGACCAGACCGCTTCGATCGCGATCAGCAGCAAGCCGATACCGAGGATGTAGCCGACGAGGAGCCGCGCACTCGGGGAATAGGCGAGCGGCTCCATCGATTGGATCGCCGCCCAGCCAAGCATGAAATAGATGACGAAGGTCGCGCAGCGACGGTACCAGAAGAGCGCAACGGCACGCCCCGGCATGGTGGGAGCGGTTATGCCCTGCCGTTCTTCCTCGGTCCGCGCCAAGCCGATGAGATCGACCAGCACACCGCCGAGACAGATCGTGAAGCGTTGAACGACGAGCGCGACGACGCAGACGATCGCTATGCTCTGGCTGAGCGGTGGCCAGCCGAGGCTGAGCAGCGCAAGCACGGTTGCCGCCGCGAAGATCAAAGCCGGGATGACCCGCGGCGCCAGATGCATGCCGGCCATCGCAGCCAGCCGACGACGGCGGCGGCGGAAGGCATAGCGGGCAATGCTCTCGACAATCGCGCCGACCAGGAAGATCGCCAGGAATTGCGCCACCATGCGCGGCCAGCCATTGGCGGCGATTTCGCCGAAGAACAGCGATGACGCGTTGCCGACCTGAGAGGGTAAAGTCATCGCCGCATCGGAAACCATCGAGACATGTCGGCGGGCATGCTGCAGCAGACCTGACAGGACCGACATCTGGTCCGCACCGGCAGAAGCGCCGGCAGGTGTCGTCGCCATCTGCGTCGCCATCCACTGTTTGACTTCGGGCGTCTGCATGAGTTGCATCATCTCACGCACCTGCGCCGGCGGGGCGGCCGCGGTCGGCAACTGCGCCGGCGATGTCTGTGCAATGCTTGGCGAGGCCACCCCAAGCAGCACGACCAGTGCCAGTATTCCTGACATGGCGGCCTTCAACACCCCTGTCCCGCTACGCTCCATCACCGCCCTCCAATGGAGTGTCGGCCACTTGGACGAAGCAGCCCTGACATTTCCCGTTCGGCAATGGATACTCGCGACCGCTGCCGCCAGCAAGCGGTAGCAACCCCATACCGAGGGCTAGGAAGGTTGAGGCGCCTCCCTATATGGAAGGCGCCGAAAGCCTCTGCCCGTCAGGATTTGGCAGCCGGCTTTTCCACGTGGCCGCCGAAGCCCGCGCGCATCGCCGACAGGACCTTATTGGCGAATTCGTCATTGTCGCGCGAGGAGAAGCGGCCGTAGAGCGCAGCACTCAGCACCGGCGTCGGCACGCTTTCGTCGATCGCCGCCATGATCGTCCAACGGCCTTCGCCGCTGTCGGAGACGCGGCCGGCATATTTCGACAGTGCCGGATCGGCATGCAGCGCATCAGCCGTGAGATCGAGCAGCCAGGAGGTGATGACGCTGCCGCGGCGCCAGACTTCGGAGACGTCCTGCAGATTGAAGTCGTATTGGAAATGTTCGGGATGGGCGAGCGGCGCGGTTTCCGCATCGGCCACATGCGAAGCAGCCCCGATATTGGCGTGTTTCAGGATATTGAGACCTTCGGCATAGGCGGCCATCAGGCCGTATTCGATACCGTTGTGCACCATCTTGACGAAATGGCCGGCACCATGTGGACCGCAATGCAGGTAACCCTGTTCGGCGGTGCTCGCCGCAGCGGCTTCCGCGCTGCGGTTCGGCGAAGCTTCCGTCGTGCCGACGCCGGGCGCCAGCGCCGCGAAAATCGGCGAAAGGTGCTGGACAGTGCCCTTCTCGCCGCCGATCATCAGGCAGTAGCCGCGCTCCAGGCCGAAGACCCCGCCGCTGGTGCCGACATCGACATAATGAATGCCCTTGGTGATCAGTTCTGCGCCGCGGCGGATATCGTCGTGGTAATAGGAGTTGCCGCCGTCGATGACGATATCGCCGTTTTCAAGCAGCGGCACCAGGCTCGCCAGCACCTTGTCGACGATTGCCGCCGGCAGCATCAACCAGATGGCTCTGGGATGGCTGAGCTTCGAGACGAATTCTTCGAGCGAAGCACTGCCGGTCGCGCCGAGGCCGGCGAGTTCGGCAACGCTTTCCGGCCTGGTGTCGTAGACGACGCACTCATGACCACCCCGCATCAAGCGCTGGACCATATAATTGCCCATGCGGCCCAAACCGACCATGCCAAGCTGCATAACGAAATCTCCTGAAATCCGAGATGAAGTATCGAATCCGGAAATTAGCACCCGCAGTGTGACAGGCAAGCGAAGTCTCGTCCCCATCGACACATGCGACGATTGCGCCGCCGATCTCCTTGATGCCTGACTTGCTGGTCAGGCATCCGGCGCGCTGGCCGGCTCTCCCTTCATTTCGCTGAGGAACATGCCCTCGCGCAGATTGATGCCGTATTCGACGAAGGCCTTCATGCTGCAAAGCATCTGCGTCCAGCCCTCGCAGTTGAGATAAGTGCCGCGCCGGCCGGCCTCATCCTCGCGCCAGCCGTTTTCGGCAATCGTCACCAGCGTGCCGCCATCTTCCAGCGGTTTGAAGTTCATCTCCACCAGCGTCTTGTATCTCGTCTTGTCCTCAGCCGTGCCGCCGTCCCAGCGGAGCACGATGCGGCTTTCCGGCACCAGCTCGACCACTTCGACCGGCGCGTCTTTCCACCAGGTCACTGTCGTGCCCTGGACGAGCGGCGCGCTCGCCCCGCCGATCGTGGTGAAATAGCTGCTGAGCTTCTTCGGGTTGACGACGGCATCGAACACTTCTGCGACGGGGCGGCCGATGCGGCCGGAAACACGGATTCCGAGAGACATGATACTTCTCCTCTTCTCCATTGCACCTGGGATCATTATGTTATAAAAACATAACATGTCAAGCGAATCGAGAGACGACCCCGTTTTCAAGGCACTGGCGCATCATCGCCGCCGCGAAATCCTCGACCTGCTCAAGGATGCCCCCCGCACGACAGGGGCGCTCTGCGATATGTTTCCGCAGATGGACCGCTGCACGGTGATGCAGCATCTGAAGGTGCTTGAAGACGCCGATCTGGTCGTCGCCAGGAAGGAGGGCCGCGAACGCTGGAACCACCTGAACAGCCTGCCGATCAAGCAAATCTACGATCGCTGGATCAGCGCCTATGCCGGCCATGCGCTGTCGATCCTCGACCGGCTGAGAAGCGATCTCGAAGGCCAGCCGGAATAAACATCCGGCTGCCGGACCGACTTGCCTGCTGGCTCGCCGAAACCCTATGCCGGCCGAAAAAATGGGATGCAGCGCAGATGACGATATCGGGGTCAGGCATTCGCCGCATGCGGCTGCTGCGTAGCATGAAGCAGCAGCATCTCGCCGAACTCCTCGGCATCAACCAGGCGACTGTTTCGCGTTGGGAGCAGGATCAGCTCTCCCTCTCACCGCAGCAGGCCGTCAGGCTGGAGCGGATTTTTTCCCCGTCGCAACATGCCGCAGCCGATACAGCGCTCAAGCGGCTGGTCGAGGATTCCGTCCGGCCGGTGCATCTGATCTGCGACGTCAGCCACCGGCTGCTGTCCGCCTCCCGCCCGCGCCAGGCGGAATGACGCGCACCGCTCGCCGCCTTTCTCGGCCGCTCGCTTTTCTCTTACGCATCCGCTGAAATCGCCGCCACCGAACAGTCTCTAGACGAGCGTGGCTGGCATGAAGGCAGGCTCCTGTCGCTGACGTTCGAAACCAGCGCCAATGACGATGCATCGATGCCGATCGCAGCCGGCCGGGTGACCTGGGAGCGGATCACCCTTTCCGACGGGAGTGCCGGCCGGCTCGTCACAACAGTCGACTGAGCCTGCAGCTTTCCTGCATTGCCATGCATAATTTATGCGTTGTGCCCATACACCGGCCTTTATAGCGTCCACCGCCGAAGAGTGAGGAGAGGATGCGATGACGATACTGGTGACGGGAAGTGCAGGGCATCTCGGCGAGGCGCTGATACGCACCTTGAGAGTGCAGAGCCGGTGGGCGCGCGGTATCGATATCAAACCTTCGGCCTTCACCGATAGCATCGGATCGATCGGCGACCGCGACTTCGTCAGGCAGGCGATGTCAGGCATCAGCCGCGTCATCCATGCCGCAACGCTGCACAAGCCGCATGTCGCGACGCACGGCAATCGCGATTTCCTCGACACCAATGTCGGCGGCACGATGAACTTGCTCGAAGAGGCCGCCGCCGCTGGCGTTTCAAGCTTCGTCTTCACCAGCACCACCAGCGCCTTCGGTGCAGCATTGACGCCGGCCGAAGGCGAACCCGCAGCATGGGTCACCGAGGACGTGCTTCCTATAGCGAGGAACATCTATGGCGTGACGAAACTCGCCGCCGAAAGCGTCTGCGAACTCTTCGCCCGCAAATCCCGTCTCCCCGTCGTCATCCTCAGGACCTCGCGTTTCTTTCCCGAAAGCGATGACGATCCCGGCATCCGCAACGGATACTCGGCCGAAAATGCGCAGGGCAACGAGCTGCTTCATCGCCGCGTCGATATCAGCGATGTGGTCGGCGCCCATTTGCTGGCGCTCGAAAGGGCGCCGGCCATCGGCTTCGGCCGCTTCATCGTCTCGGCCACGACGCCCTTTTCGTCAGGCGATCTCGCAGCACTCCGGCGAGACGCCCCCGCAGTCGTCGAACGGCTCTTTCCGGGTGCCGGGGCTCTCTATGCCGAACGCGGCTGGAAGATGTTCGCACGCTCGATCGCGTCTATGTCAACGAACGCGCAAGGCGCGAACTTGGCTGGCAGCCGCGATATGATTTCCGCTTCCTGCTCGATTGCCTGCGTGAGAACCGTGAATGGCGAAGCCCGCTGGCGCTCGACGTCGGCGCCAAGGGTTATCACGAGGAAGTCTTCGCCGAAGGACCTTATCCAGTCGACCAACGTCAATAGATCCGTGAGGGTGGGAGGAACCAATCTAAGACACACGAGATCGCATCCGCCCGCCGATCGGCGTTATCGTTGGCTAGATGAGGGAAAGGTGCGATCCACGACCACCGATGGAGGTTTACGATCCTGGGTGCCTACAAACGTAGGTGGGCGCCGTGTGTCCAGGCCCACGGGCCTGGCCAGGGACAGCTCCCTTTGGATCGAGTATGGCCCCAGGGATTGTGGTTCCTGTCGAGAGGCGCAGACCGCATCGCGATATATAAGGTCGTTTGCGCCGACACGCCAGTGGCCACTGCAAGTCGGGCTTATTTAATTGAGATTAGTTGAGTTCGGGGCCGGGCCGGCCGTTCAGCTTGTCAGTGATGCCGCGGATGCGGGTTGAAACCTCACTGAGCGCCGCCGCCAGATTTTCTTCGGTACGGGCGGTGGCCGCAAGCACCGTGTCGCGGTTGCCGCGCAAAGACTCCAGTTCGGATTCCAGCCCGGCGACGCGGCGCGTCAGTTCGGCAATCTCGTCCACAATCATGATACCGGCCATCACCGTGATCCTGAGATCGCCGATTTCCCCGAACTGCCCCTTGAGATGGCCGACATAGCGGTCGAAACGGGTGGCGAGATCGGTCAGGTGATCCTCCTGCCCTTCCTCGCAGGCCATGCGATACGCCTTGCCGTCGATCGTTACCGTCACCTGCGCCATAGCAAACTCTCTTTATGAGAGCATGATGCCGAAAAGTGTGCGCTGTTTTCGGACATCATCATGCTCAAACTCTTAAATTAGAACAGGATTTCTGATTTTGGGCCAACCTGGCCCAAAAATCATCCTGTCCTAGCGATCCAGAACCGCGCGGATCGTTTCCATGGCCGTCACCAGCCGCCGCGATACCTCGCGGTTGACTTCCTCAAGCCGGTTGGCGCGGAATTCGGCTTGGTCGAGCTCCTGCGCCAGCCGGGAGCGATCGGCGTGCACGCGCCGCACCTCGCCCTCGATCTCGCCCTGCTCGCGCTCCCGCTCGACGCGCACGTCGACGGCGTTTTCGAGGCTCGAAATCGCCTGTCTCAATTCGTTGAGCGCTGCTTCCATGGTTTTGCCTGTGGGCATCATGCTTTCCCGAGTCTCGCGCAGGATCCGCGAATCGGCACGCCGCGCCGATCCTGCGATTTCAAAAGGATATGCAGCTCGCCGACGGCCCGTCAATAAATCCTGTCACTTGCCCACCGGCCTATCTTGTGGATGAGCGTTTTAGATATCCTCGCCACACACGATTTGTCTTTTGTACAATCGCGCGATCAAATGTCAAAAATCGCGGCGGCCGGCCCGGATTTGGCGTCCCATTTATTGACTTGCCAGCGCCAACTGCTATGTGTCTGCCGCTTTCACTCGATGGTCTTGGAGGCTCGAGGCCATCCCCCGACACCCGGAACTTGCGGAAAAGCCATGACCTCTCCCGAACAACATGACCGGATGGCGAATGCGATCCGTTTCCTCGCCATGGACGCCGTCGAAAAGGCGAACTCCGGTCACCCGGGCATGCCGATGGGCATGGCCGATGTGGCAACGGTCCTGTTCACCAAATATCTGAAGTTTGATCCGAAGAAGCCGCACTGGCCGAACCGCGATCGCTTCGTACTCTCGGCCGGCATGGCTCGATGCTGCTCTATTCACTGCTCTATTTGACCGGTTATCCCGATATGACGGTCGAAGATCTGAAGCAGTTCCGTCAGATCGGTTCGAAAACCGCCGGCCATCCGGAATATGGTCACGCCACCGGCATCGAGACGACGACCGGTCCGCTCGGCCAGGGCATTGCCAATTCCGTCGGCATGGCGATTGCCGAACGCAAGCTGCGCGAGGAGTTCGGCTCCGATCTTCAGGATCACTATACCTATGCGATCTGCGGCGACGGCTGCCTGATGGAGGGCATCAGCCATGAAGCCATCGCGCTCGCCGGCCACCTGAAGCTGAACAAGCTCATCCTGTTCTGGGACAACAACTCGATCACCATCGACGGCGCTGTGTCTCTCTCGGACTCGACCGATCAGATCGCCCGCTTCAAGGCCGTTCACTGGAACACGATCGAACTCGACGGTCACGATCAGGCTGCCATTGCCGCCGCTATCGAGGCTGCTCACAACTCCGACCGCCCGACCTTCATCGCCTGCAAGACGATCATCGGCTTCGGCGCGCCGAACAAGCAAGGCACGCACAAGGTCCATGGCAACCCGCTCGGCGCCGAGGAAATCGCCGCCACCCGCAAGGCGCTGAACTGGGAATACGAACCATTCGTCGTCCCGTCGGATGTCTTGGACAGCTGGCGCGCCGCCGGAGCCCGCTCCGTCGATCTCGTCAAGGCATGGGAAGATGGCCTCGCCAACGCCCCCGCCAAGGCTGAGTTTAGCCGCCGCATGGCAGGCGAACTGCCGGAAGGTTTCGACGCCGCGATCAGCGCCTATAAGAAGAAGCTCGCCGAGACCAAGCCGACTGTTGCCACCCGCAAGGCTTCGGAAGACGCGCTTGAGGTCATCAACGGCTTCCTGCCGGAAACGCTCGGCGGCTCCGCCGACCTGACGCCGTCAAACAACACCAAGACCAGCCAGATGCACTCGATCACGCCGACGGATTTCGCCGGCCGGTACATGCATTGGGGTATCCGTGAGCACGGAATGGCCTCTGCCATGAACGGCATCGCGCTGCATGGCGGCCTCATTCCCTATAGCGGCGGCTTCCTGATCTTCTCGGATTATTGCCGGCCGCCGATCCGCCTCGCTTCGCTGATGGGCATCCGCGTCATCCACGTCCTGACGCATGACTCGATCGGCGTCGGCGCAGACGGCCCGACGCACCAGCCGGTCGAACAGCTCGCCGGTCTGCGCGCCATCCCGAACCTGATGGTCTTCCGCCCGGCCGACGCCACGGAAACGGCGGAATGCTGGCAGATCGCCGTCAAGACGCACAACCGTCCGTCCGGCCTTGCCTTGACGCGCCAGAACCTCACGGCAACCCGCACCGAATACAGCGAAAAGAACCTCTGCGAACAGGGTGCTTATACGCTGGCCGGCAATGCCGACGCCAAGGTGACGATCTTCGCCTCCGGCTCGGAAGTCGAAATCGCCGTTGCCGCCCGCGCAGCCCTCGAAGCCAAGGGTGTCACGGTGCGCGTCGTATCGGTTCCCTGCACGGAACTGTTCTTCGAGCAGCCGGACGCCTACCGCAAGGAAATCCTTGGCAACTCGTCGGTCAAGATCGCCGTCGAAGCCGCCGTCCGCGAAGGCTGGGATGCTTTCATCGGACCGGAAGGCACTTTCATCGGCATGAAGGGCTTCGGCGCTTCCGGCCCGGTGAAGGATGTTTACAAGCATTTCGGCATCACTGCCGACGCCGTCGTTGCGGCCGCGGAAGCAAAGCTTTAATGAGGGCGCCTTGAGGCGCTCTCCATCTCCTCAATTCCAGGCCCTTTCTATCGGGCTCTATTCTATCGGGAGTGAATGAACATGACAGTCAAGGTTGCCATCAACGGTTTCGGCCGCATCGGCCGCAACGTCCTGCGCGCTATCGTCGAATCCGGCCGTACCGACATCGAAGTCGTCGCCATCAACGACCTCGGCCCGGTCGAAACCAACGCCCACCTGCTGCGCTACGACTCCATCCACGGTCGTTTCCCGGCAACCGTGAAGGTCGAGGGTGACACGATCATCGTCGGCAACTCCAAGCCGATCAAGGTCACGGCGATCAAGGATCCGGCAACGCTGCCGCACCGCGAGCTCGGCGTCGACATCGCGATGGAATGCACGGGCATCTTCACGGCACGTGACAAGGCCGCCGCTCACCTGACAGCCGGCGCCAAGCGGGTCATCGTTTCGGCGCCTGCAGACGGGGCCGACCTCACGGTCGTCTTCGGCGTTAATCATGACCAGCTCACCAAGGAGCACATGGTTATTTCCAACGCGTCCTGCACCACCAACTGCCTGGTGCCTGTTGTGAAGGTTCTCGACGACGCCGTCGGCATCGACCACGGCTTCATGACGACCATCCACTCCTACACCGGCGACCAGCCGACGCTCGACACGATGCACAAGGACCTGTATCGCGCCCGCGCCGCCGCCCTCTCGATGATTCCGACCTCGACGGGCGCTGCCAAGGCCGTCGGCCTCGTTCTGCCGCATCTGAAGGGCAAGCTCGACGGCACCTCGATCCGCGTTCCGACCCCGAACGTTTCCGTCGTCGACTTCAAGTTCGTCGCCAAGAAGGCGACCAGCATCGGCGAAATCAACGAAGCCATCCAGGCAGCTGCAAACGGCAAGCTGAAGGGCATCCTCGGCTACACCGACGAGCCGCTTGTCTCGCGCGACTTCAACCACGACAGCCACTCCTCGATCTTCGCAACGGATCAGACCAAGGTCATGGAAGGCAACTTCGTGCGCGTTCTGTCCTGGTACGACAACGAGTGGGGCTTCTCCAGCCGCATGTCCGACACAGCAGTCGCTTTCGCCAAGCTCATCTGAGTGCTCTCACAGCATCGACAGACAAGCGGCCCGGGAAACCGGGCCGCTTTTTTTGGCATGCGCAAACGAAGCCGCTCCTTCCCCGGACTGCTATCTTTTCGTCCATTGCCGGGATGAGATCTGTTAGGATAACTCGACTGGGCATTCGAAAATGCCCAGTTTCCTCGCGCCGCATCGGGCCACCGGCCAGGCGCGGAACGCCAATACCGTGCGGCAGCTGTCGCCAATATGAGAGAGATGGATGGATTACTTTACCGTAGAAATCGCCGGCCGCGCCGTTGCCAGCTTTCGCTCCGAAAATCATGAGGATGCGACGCATTTCTTCGAGGCGGAAGACTTCCGCGACGACCTGACCATCCTGGAGTCCGAGGGTAAGCCCCTGTGGGACCGCAAGGCCGCGCTCAGCCTGCGCAAGGCGACCGCCGAAGAAGCAAGCGAAGTCGAACATGCCTATGAATTCGACGACGACCCCGAACGGACCATCGAGGACGAGTTCGTCGTTTTCCTCGTGCCGGTCGCGGATCTGACCGACGAGGGCGAGGACACCGAAGACTGATTCCGGCTTTGAAAGCCACACCGAAGCGACGGGTTGGGTGTGGCGTTGCCGCTCGCAGGCAGGGCTGGATGACGGGTTGGCAATCCGCTGACCAAGCGTGATAGATTGAGGATATGCGCAACGCTGCACAATGGTTGAAATGAATTAAGTGAGGCGATAAATGGCAGAGGCACAAAAACGCTTGTCCCACTCCACCCTCAAGCGGCGGCAGCGGTTTCACCGCAAGCGGGACGTCAGACCTGCCGTACTGGCAAAGGCTAATCGTCTGGTCATTTGGGTTGCCGCCTTCATCGGTCTTTCGTTCCTCGCCATCGTTACGCTCCAGGCAGTGTTGGGATAGCAGAGCGGCGGACCGGCAGGAAAAATCCGTGCCTGTCTCTTTTGCCCTGCTCTCGCCTGATTTTCCTATACATTCTTTATAGAGATTTTCTCCCGTAGCATTCCGTGTCGGCTGGCCCTCCGGCAGCCGTTCAGCAGCATGATGCAGCATCGCGACGAGGTTAAGCCGCAAGGCCTACCCTTCTCTGACGTTTTGCCGTTTACTGATGGACCGCCGCGCGTGAGGAGAAGTTGGATGAAGGCGGATCGGCCGGCTGGCCGCATACGTGAAGCAGTCGATGGAAAGGGGTGGGCATGGAAGCGTTCTACATCGTGGTGCTGGTCTCGACGGCGCTCGTGCTTCTTGCCGCTTTTTCAAGCCTGCTCGCCTTCCGCTTCGGCGCCCCGCTGCTACTGCTTTTCCTGATGATCGGCCTTGCCGCCGGCGTCGACGGCCTTGGCATCGAGTTCAGCAACAATTACCTCGCCTATATTCTCGGCTCCATCGCGCTGGCCGTCATCCTGTTTGATTCCGGCTTCGGCACGCCGATGCAGGCTTTTCGGCTGGCGGCCGTGCCCTCGCTGGCTCTCGCCTCGGTCGGGGTGCTGATCACCGCCTCGCTCTTTGCCGTCGCCGCCATGTGGCTTTTGAATTTCACCTGGCTGGAAGGCCTGCTGCTCGGTTCGATCGTCGCATCGACCGATGCCGCCGCCGTCTTCTTCCTGCTGCGCATCGGCGGCATCAACATCCGCGATAAGGTGCGATCGACGCTGGAGGTCGAATCCGGCACCAACGATCCCATGGCAATCTTCCTGACCATCGCCCTTGTCGAGGTGCTGGCAAGCGGCGAGCGTTACGCCGGTATCAATATCGGCATGCTCGCCATGTTCGTCCAGCAGATGGGGCTCGGCGTCATTCTCGGCCTGCTCGGCGGCATGATGATCGTGCTGATCGTCAGCAAGCTCGATACGGACCGCGGCCTGACGCCGATCTTCGTGCTGGCGCTCGCCCTGCTCGTCTTTTCCTTCACGGGTGCTGTCGGCGGCAGCGGCTTCCTCGCCGTCTATGTCGCCGGCATTTATGCCGGAAACCGCAAGATGCAGGCGATCGGCACCATCAAGCGCTTCCAGGACGGCATGACCTGGCTGGCGCAGATCATCATGTTCCTGGTGCTCGGCCTGCTCGCCACGCCGTCGCAATTCCCTGTGATCATCGTGCCGGCCATCCTGCTTGCCCTATTCCTGATCTTCATCGCCCGACCGCTGGCGATCTGGCTGTCGCTGCTTCCCTTCGATTATACGCAGCAGGAAATCGGCTTTGTCGCCTGGGTCGGCTTGCGCGGAGCGGTCTCCATCCTGCTTGCCATCATGCCGATCCTCGGCGGCCTGGAAAACGGCCAGATCTATTTCAACACGGCTTTCATCATCGTGCTGGTCTCCCTGCTCCTGCAGGGCTGGACGATCAAGCCCGTCGCCAAGAAACTCGGCCTGATCATTCCGCCCCGCATCGGCGCCGTCGACAAGGTCGAGGTCGACCTGCCGGGCGCTGCCAACCACGAGCTGCTCTCCTACCGCGTCATCAAGGACAGCCCGGTGCTGCGCGGCGAGCGCATTCCGCGCTGGGCGACCCCATCGCTGGTCATCCGCGACGGCAAGTCGATGCGCTACCAATATGCCGGGCGGCTGCGCGAGAACGATCTCGTCTATCTCTTCATCGTGCCGAGCTATTCGCGTCTGCTCGACCGGCTCTTCGCCAGCCGTGCGCCGGTCGATGAGGACGATGCCGAATTCTTCGGGGCCTTCGCGCTCTCTCCGGCCCGTCCCGCCGCTGATCTCGACGCCGCCTACGGTCCCGGCCTGCTCAACGAATCCGAAAAAGGCCTGACGATTGCCGAACTCATGCGCCAGCGTCTCGGCGGCAAGGCCGATTATGCCGACCGCGTCCGCCTCGGATCGATCATTCTCATTGTCCGCGATCTCGATGAGCACGACCACATTACCTCGGTCGGCATGTCGCTCGAGGCGGTCGAACCGGCGATCACGCTGCCGATCTTCATCAATCTCAAGGACATTACAGAGCGGGTCCGCGAACGGCTGAAGGGGCGCCAGAGGCGGGAGGCGGCGACCTCCGAAGCCGCTCCGAAAGCAGCGGCCGGACGCACCGAAGGCACACACGAAAACGGTGGCTGAACGCCTTGCGTCTCGAATGATCCTTGCTATGGTCGGCGCAATTTCCGCCAACCAAGACTGGATCTCCCCATGCCTTCCTTCAAGACCCTCGACGATCTCACTGACATCCGCGGCAAGCGCGTTCTCGTCCGCGTCGACCTCAACGTCCCGGTCAAGGATGGCAAGGTCACCGACACGACACGCATCGAGCGTGTGGCGCCGACGATCCTCGAACTGTCCGAGAAGGGTGCCAAGGTCATCCTTCTGGCCCATTTCGGCCGACCGAAGGAAGGCCCTTCGCCGGATCTGTCGCTGTCGCTGATCGCCCCTTCCGTCGAGGAAGTATTGGACCATGCCGTGTCGACGGCCTCCGACTGCATCGGCGATGCCGCCGCCTCCGCCGTCGCCGCGATGAATGACGGCGATATCCTGCTTCTGGAAAACACCCGCTTCCACAAGGGCGAGGAAAAGAACGACGCCGACTTCACCAAGGCGCTTGCCGCCAACGGCGACATCTATGTCAATGACGCCTTCTCCGCCGCCCACCGCGCCCATGCCTCGACCGAGGGTCTCGCCCACCATCTGCCGGCCTATGCCGGCCGCACGATGCAGGCCGAGCTGGAGGCGCTGGAAAAGGGCCTCGGCGATCCCGCCCGCCCAGTCGTCGCGATCGTCGGCGGCGCCAAGGTCTCGACCAAGATCGACCTCCTGATGAATCTCGTGAAGAAGGTCGATGCGCTCGTCATCGGCGGCGGCATGGCCAATACCTTCATCGCCGCCCGCGGCACCAATGTCGGCAAGTCGCTCTGCGAGCATGATCTCGCCGAAACCGCCAAGCAGATCATGATCGAGGCCGCAACCGCCGGCTGCGCGATCATCCTGCCGGAAGACGGCGTGATTGCCCGCGAGTTCAAGGCGGGCGCCGCCAACGAGACGGTCGATATCAATGCCATTCCGACCGATGCCATGGTGCTCGACGTGGGACCGAAATCGGTCGAAGCCATCAACGCGTGGATCGAGCGCGCTTCGACTCTCGTCTGGAACGGCCCACTCGGCGCCTTCGAGATCGAGCCTTTCGATGCAGCAACCGTCGCTGCCGCGAAATACGCCGCTGAGCGCACTGCGGCCGGCAAGCTCACCTCCGTTGCCGGCGGCGGCGACACGGTGTCTGCGCTAAACCATGCCGGCGTTGCCGGCGATTTCACCTATGTCTCCACAGCCGGCGGCGCTTTCCTCGAATGGATGGAAGGCAAGGAGCTTCCCGGCGTCGCCGTCCTCAACGCCGCTCGGTAACGAGCCTGTGCATCGGCCTGACAATCGGGCCGATGCGTCCGTGTTGAAATGTTGCACCGTCGTTGGTGCTTCAAAAAGCGCGCGGCGCTGAAAGCCGATTTGACAGGTTTTACATGTGGATAGACCGCGGGAGCCAAAGCGCTTCCGCGGTCTTTTGCTCACGCGGCGGAAAAAATCCCATTTTTTCAAACGATTGAATTGATTTCAATCGTTTCAGTGACTTAGCCTTCCATTTTCCTCTCTATAAACTTCTGTTATCGCCGTCCTATATTCTTAAACTGCCGATGTTTAATGCTGTGGAGAGAACGAGAATGAGCGAACGACTGGAAGACATTGCCGTGCAGATGGTTGCGGGCGGCCGGGGACTGCTTGCGGCAGATGAATCGACCTCCACCATCAAGAAGCGTTTCGACACGATCAACCTGGAATCGACCGAGACCAGCCGCCGCGATTACCGCGAGATGCTCTTCCGCTCCGACGAGGCGATGAAGAAATATATCTCCGGCGTCATCCTCTACGAAGAGACGCTGTTCCAGAAGGCTGCGGACGGCACGCCTTTCGTCGACATCATCCGCGCTGCCGGCTCCATTCCTGGCATCAAGGTCGATACTGGCGCCAAGCCGATGGCCAACTATCCTGGCGAAACCATCACCGAAGGCCTCGATGGGCTCGGCGAGCGCCTCGCCCGCTATTATGAGGCCGGCGCCCGTTTCGCCAAGTGGCGCGGCGTCATCGCCATCTCGTCGTCGCTGCCGACCCGCGGCTCCGTCCGCGCCAACGCTCAGGCGCTCGCCCGTTATGCCGCACTCTGCCAGGAGGCCAAGATCGTGCCGATCGTCGAGCCGGAATGCCTGATGGACGGCAAGCCGGGCGACCACACGATTGACCGCTGCGCCGAAGTCACCGAATCCACGCTCCGCATCGTTTTTGAGGAACTGGCCGATGCCCGCGTCAGCCTCGAAGGCATGATCCTGAAGCCGAACATGGTCATCGACGGCAAGAACGCCCGCAAGGCCTCGGTGGCGGAAGTGGCCGAGCGTACCGTGCAGGTGCTGAAGCGCACGATTCCTTCAGCGGTTCCCGGCATCGCCTTCCTCTCCGGCGGCCAGTCGACCGAAGAGGCGAGCGCACACCTTTCCGCCATCAACGCAACCGCCGACTTGCCCTGGTTGGTCACCTTCTCCTACGGCCGCGCCCTGCAAGACAGCGCGCTCAAGGCCTGGAACGGCAAGCCTGAGAACGTCGCCGCCGGCCAGCGCGAATTCACCCACCGCGCCGAGATGAACAGCCTCGCCGCCCAGGGCAGCTGGAAGAAGGACCTGGAAAAGGCCGCCTGATTTTTGCGCTTAAGATTGCGCGGGGGCGGCAACCGCAACGTTGCGGCCCCTGCCCCACCCTCTCTTTCTCCCTTCCTGTGCTCGTCACGGGAATGGAGAGACGCCGCCCTTCCCATACGACGGATCGCCAGCAAGGGTACGCAAGAAATCAGCTCGACGCGAGATTGCCCCCTCATTGTCACGGCGACAAGAAACCGCTTCGTCCAGTCAAAAACCGTGATTATTCATAGCGGCAGCCGCAACAGGAGCCGCCATGGACACCCTCTCCTACGTCACCCTCGATGTCTTCACCTCCACCCGTTTCGAGGGCAACCCGCTTGCCGTGATCTCCGATGCGCGGGGTCTGAGCGATGCGGCGATGCAGAGGATCGCCACCGAGTTCAACTATTCCGAGGTGACCTTCGTCCTGCCGCCTGAAGACCCCGAGAACTCCGCCCGGGTGCGCATCTTCACCCCGACGATGGAAATACCCTTTGCCGGCCATCCGAATGTCGGCACCGCTTATGTGCTCGGCCAGCAGGCGGAGATCTTCGGCAAGCCGGTCGGCGAGAAGCTGCGCTTCGAGGAAGAAGCCGGAATCGTCGAGGTCAGCCTCAAACGCAGCGGCGGAAAGGTCGCGGCAACAGCCATCCGCGCGCCACAGCCGCTGGCGATCGGCGATGCCATTGCCGAGGAAACCATCGCCCGCTGCATTGGGCTCGAGCCCGGCGCCGTCGTTAAGACCAGCCACGTGCCGGTCTTTGCCTCGGTCGGCCTGAATTTCGCCATTGCCGAACTGAGCGGACTTGAAGCACTGGCCGCCGCCCGCCCGAACCTCGCCGGTTTCCAGGCGGCCGCCGGTCGGCAGACGACGAGCGGCCACGACTTCTCGCTCTTCCTCTATGTCAGGACACCCGAAGATCCCTGGGAGGTCCGCGCCCGCATGTTCGCGCCGCTCGACAACGTGCCCGAAGATCCAGCGACCGGCAGCGCTTCGGCCGCACTCGGCGCCTATCTCGTCTCGCTTGCGCCGGACTCCGACATGGACGTCCGCATCACCATCGAACAGGGCGTCGAAATGGGTCGCCGCAGCATCATCGCACTCGATGTCGCGAAATCTGGCGGCATCGTCACCGATGTCGTCATCTCGGGAAGCTGCGTTTCCGTCATGCGCGGAGAAATTATCTTGCAGGCCTGACGATTGCTCCCTGCATCTAGGATTACATCAGGAAATCGCGCGATAGCAGCGCCAATGCCCAGACCGCGAAAGCGATCAGCGCGATCTTCCAGAAATCCATCCGCCGCCTGAGGCCGGGAAGCCCGAGCGGCTTGATCACCTGTATCGCCATGGCAAGGATGAGCAGCAAGGCTATCAGCTTTGTCATGCTTTATTTTTTCCGTTTTTCGGAATGTCACAGGACGGACATTTTTCCGCGCGAACAAGAGGATCTCGACACGCCGTAAAGAAATTCCGGGGCACAATCAATCATCTTGAGGCTGGGCCGACTGAGGTCGTGCCTTATGTCCATTGCAAATCGCTTAAGACCGAGTCTGGGGAAATGAAGAGAAATCTGCTGTCCGTCGCCGCGCTGCTGTTTGGCACGCTCTTCCTTTTCATGGGCAATGGTCTGCAGGGCATCCTGCTTCCCGTGCGCGGCAATCTCGAAGGCTACGCCACGACGACGCTCGGCCTGCTCGGTACGTCCTGGGCGGGGGGCTTCGTCATCGGCTGCCTGGTGGCGCCGAAACTGGTGCGCCGCGTCGGCCACGTGCGCGCCTTCTCCGGCTTCATTTCGATCATCGCCATTATCGCGCTGGTCAGCGGCATTATCATCGATCCGATCTGGTGGGTGATCTTGCGCGCCGTCACCGGCTTCTCCACCGCCGGCACCTCGATGATCATCGAAAGCTGGCTGAACGAGCGCGCCAGTAACGAGAGCCGCGGCGCGATCTTCTCGCTCTACATCGGCATCACGCTGCTCGGTGTCGTCGGCGGCCAGATGATGATCCCGCTCGAGGATGTGCGCACGCCGGTGCTGTTCATGATCTGCGGCATTTTCTATTGCATCGCCATGCTGCCGACGACGCTTTCGACCGCCGCTTCGCCGCAGCCGCTGAAGGCGGTACGCCTCGACCTGCCGGCGCTTTACCGCAATTCGCCGGTCTCCTGCCTCGGCATCCTGCTCGTCGGCATCGCCAATGGCGCCTATGGTACGCTCGGCGCCGTCTTCGGCGCCGGCGCCGGCCTCTCCGACACCAGCATCGCCGTCATGATGAGCGCCACCATCTTCGCCGGCGCCATGATGCAGCTGCCCGCCGGCCGGCTTTCCGATCGCATCGACCGGCGCTATGTGCTCGCCGCGATGTCGGCGATCGCCGCCCTTGCCGGCTTGCTGATCTTTTTGCTCCACCCGACGTCGCCCGCCCTGCTGATTGGGCTCGTTGTCCTTTACGGCGCGGTGGCCAATACGCTCTATCCGATCGCTGTCGCCCACGCGAACGACTTCGCGGCGTCGGAAGATTTCGTGAAGGTCTCCGGCGGTCTGCTGCTGCTCTACGGCATCGGCACGGTGATCGGCCCGACGATCGGCGGCCCCGTCATGTCGGTGATCACCCCGCATGCGCTTTTCCTCGTCACTGCCATCTCCCACGTGCTGATCACCGTTTACGCCATCATCCGGAGCCGCATCCGCGCCGCCGTTCCGGCCAGCGACCGCGACGCCTATACGACGATTCCGACCGGCACCTCGCCGATGCTGACGCCGCAAAGCATGTCGCTTGCCGATCGCGGCCCCAAACCTCCCGAAACTGGCAAATCTCCTGAAACTGGGAAGTCTCCCGAAAGCGGCGATCCTGCTGTAAAGTTCGGCTAGCAGTTCCAGGAAAAGCGCGAAGGGTTTTCCCGGGAATTGCTCCAGACAGCAAACGGAGGACGAACCATGAGCTTTATCGATGACGACCGGCCGCAAAAGAAGACCGCCCACGAAATCGGCGCCGATCTCGCCATGCTTTCGGTGGACGAGCTGAAGGCTCGGGTGGAATTGCTGAAGACGGAGATCGCCCGTCTCGAAGCCGAGGCCACCCGCAAGGCCTCCGGACGGCAGGCGGCGGAAAATTTCTTCCGCTCGTGATCCGAATAAACCCCAGAAAACGAGGCGATAGGCGGACAAAATCAGCCCGCCCTAAGTCTTACTTCGGCACAATGTTAATAATATATTAAGCTTTATAAGATATTACTGTACTCATCCGGATTTTCTCTGGATTTCAGACAGTTTTCCAAGCGGTGAATTGGTCTGATTTTTCTCCCTGTTTTACCTTGAGAGCCGCTTTTGCGGCTCTTCTTTTTCCCATGGCCGGCGCATTTCCACGAAACTGTGGAGATTAACCCTTTCTTAAGAAACGGCTTGCGCATTTGGGCTAATGATACCATCTTAAAGTCATAAAGACCGGCACAGGAAACTTTTCCGTCTGTGCCGGCGTTACCTGAATTATAAGTAGCTGCGTGCAACAGGGACTCTTGCGATGTCGGAAGTTGGATTGAACACGATCAGTTTTGCGGGCCGCGCCGCGGCATCCTCGCAGTTCAAGGCACTTTATGCGGAAGGCATGTCGCTGGTCGAAGAAACTGCCGCCTATCTCGACGGCCAGGGCCGCGCCGCTTCAAAGGTTCTGCCACGGATGGCCTCGGTTCTCTACGCCGCGGAATCGATGCGTCTCACCACTCGCTTGATGCAGATGGCCTCCTGGCTGCTGTTGCAGCGCGCCGTCAACAATGGCGAAATGTCTCGGGACCAGGTTCTGGCAGAGAAGAACAAGGTTCGCCTCGACGGCTTCAACGTTGACCGCGCCGCGCCCGGCTGGAGCGACTTGCCGGAATCCTTCCGCGACCTCGTCGAACGCTCGCTGCGTCTGCAGAACCGCATTGCTTTGCTCGACCGCGAGATCCACCGCCCGTCCGAAGCCGTGATCGTTCACGACAATCAGAACAGCGTCCAGGCCCAGCTTTCCCTACTGCAGACTGCCTTCGGCAACAACTGACCGGATCTGCGAGAATTCCATACAAACCGGCTGCGTCCGACGCGGCCGGTTTTCTTTTGCCTGAACGCCGGCTTCCCGAACACGCAAAAAAGCCCGGCAAAACCGGGCTCTTTTCGAATTCCGTCAGCAGAAGCGATTAGAGGCCGAGGCCGCCGAAACGCTTGTTGAACTTGGAGACGCGGCCGCCGCGGTCCATGAGCTGCTGGTTGCCGCCGGTCCACGCCGGGTGCGACTTGGAATCGATTTCGAGGTTCATAACAGCGCCTTCCGAACCCCAAGTCGAGCGGGTTTCGTATTCGGTGCCATCGGTCATGACCACCTTGATCATGTGATAGTCGGGATGGATGCCTGCCTTCATAACAATCTTCCTGCGATACCGGAGTTCAATTTGCCGCATGCAGTTGCGGCCACCGAACCGATTGAATAAATGAAGCCGCAGTCGTGATGGCTACGGCTTCCCATTAGGATGGCGTGCCTATACATGAAGGGCGCCTAGATAACAAGAGCCAACAGCCCGCATTGCGCGGGTCCTGAGGGTGATCGGAGACGATTTGGCAGAGCAGCAGGCACAGGCTGAGGAAAACAAAAGGCGGTCGCTACGGCCGCTCGGCAGGCTGACGCCCTACGTCATGCGTTATCGCGGCCTGGTGGCCGGTGCGCTGACGTCGCTGGCGCTTGCCGCCATCACCTCGCTGGCGCTGCCGCTCGCCGTACGTCGTATGATCGATCACGGCTTCACCCAGTCCGACGGTCGCTTCATCAACAGCTACTTCGCCATGCTGATGATCATGGCTGTCGTTCTCGCGGTCGCAAGCGCACTGCGCTATTATTTCGTCATCACCATCGGCGAGCGCATTGTCGCCGATCTCCGCCGCGATGTCTTTTCTCATGTGACGCGGCTGTCGCCTTCGTTCTTCGACGTCAACCAGTCCGGCGAGATCGTCTCGCGCCTGACCGCCGATACGACGCAGATCAAATCCGCCGTCGGCGCCACGGCCTCGGTGGCGCTCAGAAACCTCATTCTCTGCATCGGCGCGATGGGCATGATGATCGTCACCTCGCCGAAGCTTTCGAGCCTCGTCATCGGGGCGATTCCGCTGATCGTCTTCCCGCTCGTCGCCTTCGGCCGCTCGGTACGCAAACGCTCCCGCGCCGCCCAGGACACGCTTGCCGATGCCTCCGCCTTTGCCAACGAGACGATCGCCGCGACCCGCACCGTCCAGGCCTTCAACGGCGAGGATGCCGCAGCTACGCGTTACGGTGCCGCCGTCGAATCCGCCTATGAAGCGGCCCGCGCCGCCATCCGCTCGCGCGCACTGCTAACCGGGATCGCCATCACGCTGATCTTCGGCAGCGTCGTCGCCGTGCTCTGGGTCGGCGCCCACAGCGTGCTTGCCGGCACGCTTTCGGCTGGCACGCTCGGCCAGTTCCTGCTCTATGCGGTCATCTCAGCCGGTTCGCTGGGCGCGCTGTCGGAAGTCTGGGGTGAACTCTCGCAGGCCGCCGGTGCCGCCGACCGGCTAACCGAGCTTCTCGACGAAGTCTCGCCGATCGCTGCCCCCGCCCATCCGCAAGCTCTTCCTTCGCCCAGCCTTGGCCGTGTCGAATTTTCCAACGTGCATTTTGCCTATCCCTCGCGCCCCGGCAGGTCGGCGCTGCATGGCTTGAGCTTCGCTATTGCACCGGGCGAGACCGTTGCCATCGTTGGGGCTTCCGGTGCCGGCAAGAGCACCGTTTTTTCGCTGCTGTTGCGCTTCTACGATCCGCAGCAGGGCAGCGTGACGATCGATGGTGTCGACGCGCAGATGACGACCGCCGACGAGTTGCGCCGTCGCATTGCCATCGTGCCGCAGGATGTCACCATCTTTGCCGCCTCGATCCACGACAACATCGCCTTCGGCCGTCCCGGTGCCTCGCGTGACGAGGTCCGTGCCGCAGCCCTTGCCGCCCAGGCCGACGAGTTCATCACCCGGCTGGATCAGGGTTATGAGACCGAGGTCGGCGAACGCGGCGTGACGCTCTCCGGCGGCCAGCGCCAACGCATCGCCATCGCTCGTGCCATCCTGAAGAACGCGCCCGTGCTGCTGCTCGACGAGGCAACCTCCGCGCTTGACGCCGAAAGCGAGACACTGGTGCAAAAGGCGCTCGACGGCCTTGTCGACGGCCGCACGACGCTCGTCATCGCCCATCGCCTCGCAACCGTGTTGAAGGCTGACCGCATCCTCGTCATGGATCAGGGTCGCGTCGTTGAGGAGGGCACGCATCAGAGCCTGATCCGCCACGGCGGCATCTATGCACGGCTGGCGCGGCTGCAATTCGACGCCGCCAACGAGGATGTGCTCGCCGCGGCGAAATAGGCCGCCATGCGCTTCTCCGCCGATAGCGACTAAAGTCTGACCTCTCACGCGCCTGCCCGCGGTTGTCATTCGCGTCTCCTGCCCTACCCTCTTCATGCCCCGGGGTGGGGATATCGCTGTTGAAATTCTTGGGAGAAGATAGGAATGGCGCCTTTCGATATGACGCGACGTGCGGGCCTTGCGCTCGGGTTCGGTCTGCTTGCGGCCTTTGCATCAGGCGCGTCTGCCGCGGCTGCGGATTTTCCCGACCGGGCGATCACCATGGTCGTGCCCTTCGCGGCCGGCGGCTCGACCGATGTGGTTGCCCGCATCGTCGCACAGAAGATGTCGGAGGATCTCGGCCAGCAGGTGATCGTCCAGAACGTCGCCGGCGCCGGCGGCAATCTCGGCGCTGGCAACGTCGCCCGCGCAGAACCCGACGGCTACACCATTCTGATGGGCACCGTCGCGACCCACGCGCTCAATCCCCTGATCCTCAAATCGACTCCCTATGATCCCGAGAAGGATTTCGCGCCGGTCTCGCTGCTTGTCGTCGTGCCGAACGTGCTGGTCGTCAATCCGGAATTGCCGGCAAAGACCGTGCAGGAGCTGATCGCACTGCTGAAGGCCGAGCCCGACAAATACAGCTATGCCTCGTCGGGCAACGGCACGCCGCTGCATCTGTCCGGCGAACTGTTCAAGTCCATGGCTGGCGTCAGCATGCAGCATATTCCCTATAAGGGCGCCGGCCCGGCCTTGAACGACGTGATCGGCAATCAGGTGCCGATCATGTTCGACAACCTGCCCTCGTCATCGAGCCATATCAAGGCCGGCACTCTACGGGCGCTGGCGGTGACCACGGCCAAACGCGCGCCCTCCTTCCCCGATGTGCCGACGGTCGCCGAGTCAGGCATACCGGGTTATGAGACCTACACCTGGAATGCGCTTTTCGCCCCGGCCAAGACGCCGAACGAGGTTGTGACGCGCCTCAACGCCTCGGCCAAAAAGGCGCTCGCCGACCCCGCCGTTGCCGAACGGATGAAGGAATTCAGCGCCACCATCGTCGGCTCGACGCCGGATGAACTCGCCGCCCATGTCAAGGCCGAGCTCGCCAAATGGGGCCCAGTGGTCAAAGGCGCAAACATCCAGATGGAATGACGTCGGCGGCTGCAGAACGCTCTAAGCAGCCAATTCTAATTAAGGCAGTGGAAAAGCTCGCCATTTTGATCTAGCCTCCCTGACGCTGATGGTTGCAATTCAGCGTTTCGGGAGACATCCATGTATAAATTCGAAGTTTATAAGGATAAAGCCGGCGAGTTCCGCTTCCGCTTCAAGGCATCGAACGGGGAAACCATGTTCCTTTCCGAGGGCTACAAGGCGAAGGCGTCCGCCATGAGTGCCATCGAATCGATCAAGAAGAACACGCCCAGCGCCGACGTCGTCGACCAGACGAAGGCCGAAGCCTGAGCAGAAGCAGCGGCGGCGCAAAACGCCGCCCTGCCCCTCCGCGCGATAAGCCGGCGCCTCGAGCCCGGCCTGTTTGCCTGTGGCTCGCGCCATTTTTCTTTTTTGCAGAATTGTTGAAAACCATGTCGAAATGACCGCTGGTCTGGCCTCATTGTCTCGGAACGGCTGAACCGCTCCACCGGGCGTCACGACCTACGGGATATTCCCCTGTCGCGATGCCCGGATCAACGCCACAACGAGATCAGGAGTTTCCCATGCAATATGCTCTCATCATCCGCGAAGCCCCCGAAGATTTCGCCCGTCGCAACGATCCCGCCTATCGCGACGGCTGGGTCGCCTACAGCAAGGCGCTTGCCCAAGCAGGAATCATGACCGGCGGCGCTGGATTGACAGCGCCCGAGACCGGCACGGTCATACGCCGCAAAGGCGAGGATCACGACGTTCAGGACGGTCCCTATCCGGAAGGTAAGGAACAGCTCGGTGGCTTTTATCTGATCGACGTTCCCGACATCGACACCGCACTCGAATGGGCGACCCGCGTGCCGATCTCCGACAAGGGTTCGGTCGAAGTGCGCCCGCGCCTGCAGATGTGAGTCTGCGATGCCGCCCGATGCCGGACGCGCCGCCGAACAGGTGGCGCGTCAGTCCTACGGCAAGCTGATCGCCTTCCTTGCCGCCCACTCGCGTGATGTGCCGGCGGCGGAAGACGCATTGTCGGAAGCGCTGGCTTCGGCTCTTCGCGTCTGGCCCGAGCGGGGCGTACCCGACAAGCCGGAAGCCTGGCTGCTGGTGGCCGCACGTCGCAACCTGACTCAGGCGGCCCGTCACCGCACCGTCGCGGCCAACGCGCAAACGACGATAAGGGTCGCCTTCGAGGAGGCGGAGGAACGCATGAACGAGACCGGCCACGCCCTCTTTCCCGACGAGCGGCTGAAGCTGCTCTTCGTCTGCACTCATCCTGCCATCGACAGCTCCGTGCATACGGCGCTGATGCTGCAGACCGTTCTCGGTATCGAGGCGAAAACCATCGCACGAGCATTCGTTGTTTCACCGGAGGCGATGAGCCAGCGGCTGGTGCGGGCCAAAGTGAAGATCCGCGATGCCGGCATTCCCTTCGACGTTCCCGCTCGCCACGCCCTTCCGAAGCGGCTCGCTGCCGTACTTTCGGCGATCTACGCCGCCTACGGCCTCGGGTGGGACGGTCTCGACGGCGAGGAAGAGCGCCATTCGCTTGCCGGCGAAGCGATCTGGCTCGGCCGCGCGCTGCTGGCGGTGTTGCCCGATGAACCGGAAGCGATGGGCCTCCTGTCGCTGATGCTTCACTGCGAAGCTCGCCGCAGCGCCCGGCGCGACTTTAATGGCCGCTATGTACCGCTGGACGAGCAGGATACGGCGGCCTGGAACGTGAACATGATCACCGAGGCGGATGCACTGCTGCGAAAGGCCGGAGATTTCGACCGTTTCGGTCCTTTTCAGTGCCAGGCTGCGATCCAATCCGTGCATGCGGCGCGCCGGCTTTCGGGAACGACCGACTGGCAGGCGTTGACGACACTCTACGCGGCGCTGGTGACGATGAAACCCACGCTCGGCGCACGCGTCGCCCAAGCGGCAGTGCTCGGCAGGGCATTGAGCGCCTCCGCCGGCCTGGAGCAACTCGACAGGCTCGATCCGCGCGATACCGCGGCCTATCAACCCTATTGGGCCGTACGGGCCTTTCTTCTGGCACGAGCAGGAGACGATGCCGCAGCAGTCGACGCCTATTTGACCGCAATCGGTCTCAGTGACAGCTCCGCCGTGCGTGACTTTCTCACCGCCCGGCTGAACGAAGCGCGGCGAGCCACGCCGGGCTGATCATTTCTCGGTCAGCTTCAGCTCGATGCGGCGGTTGGTGGAGCGTGCATCCGGCGTGTCGCCGGGCGCAATCGGCTGGAACTCGCCGAAGCCGGCGGCAACCAGCCGGTCGGCTGGCACACCCTGTGCAATCAGGAACTTGACAACCGAAATCGCGCGCGCCGAGGAGAGTTCCCAATTGTCGCGATAGCGGCCGGTCCCGGCAAGCGGCACATTGTCGGTATGGCCGTCGACGCGCAGCACCCAGTTGATCTCCGGTGGAATCTCCTTGGAGAGATCGAGAAGGGCGGCCGCGAGTTTGCCCATTTCGGTCTGCCCCTCGGGGTTGAGATCAGCGCCGCCCGAGGGAAACAGCACTTCCGATTGGAAGACGAACCGGTCGCCGACGATGCGGATATTCTCGCGGTCCGAAAGGATCTCGCGCAGGCGGCCGAAGAAGTCGGAACGGTAACGGTTCAGCTCCTGCACGCGGGCGGCGAGCGCAACGTTGAGGCGGCTGCCGAGATCGGCGATCTTGGTCTGCGAGACCCGGTCTTTCTCCTCCGAAGCCTGAAGGGCTGCTTCGACGGCGGCGATCTGGCTGCGAAGTGCTGCAATCTGCTGGTTCAAGAGTTCGACCTGGCTCAGCGCCCGCTCGCTCACCTGCTTCTGCTCGTCGAGCTCCTGTGTCATCGAGCCGATCTTCTTCTGTGCTACGTCCTGGCCGCCGGACCCGGCATTCAGCAATGCTTGCAGCCGCGAACGATCGCCCTCGGCACTGGCGAGCGAAGCCTGCAGATTGGCAACCGAATCCTGGAGGTCCTGATTGCTGCCCTTTTCAAGCGCAAGAAGCTGCGTCAACTCGTTGATCTGGCTGTTGAGGCGACTGAGCACCTCATCACGTCCGGTGATCTCGCGGCTGAGGATGAACTGCCCGACGACGAAGACCGTCAGCACGAACATGATCGAGATGAGCAGCGTCGACAGCGCATCGACGAAGCCCGGCCAATAATCCACCGTGCGTTCACGGCGCCGGTTGCGGGCAAGAGCCATGGCTTACTTGCCCTCGCTCTTTTCTGCCTGGCTGGCGCGTTCGCGCATGCGCTCGCCCCGGTCGCTGGCGCGCTCCTGCGTGCCGATGCGTTCGGCAAGCCGGTCGAGCGTGCGGCGCATCGCCTTGGCCTCGTCCTGCTGTGCCTCGATCCAGTCGCGCAGCATCTGCTGCTCGTTGCGCATGTTCTTGACCAGGCCCTGAATACCTTCGGCAAGGCTGGCCATGGCGGCGACGGAGCGCTGGCTGCCGGCGCCGCCTTCTTCGGAGACCTTGCGCAGATGTTCGGAGAGAGCGCGCATGTCGTCCGAGGAAGCGCCTGCAACGGCGTCGAGGGCCGGCGCCAGATCGGACCCGACATCGGTGACCGAGGACAGCCAGTTTTCCAGCTCCATGTAGAAACGGTTCTGCGCGCGGCCGGCCTGAAGATCGAGGAAGCCGAGAATGAGCGAACCGGAAAGGCCGAGCAGCGAGGAGGAGAAAGCCTGACCCATGCCCGAAAGCGGCGTGGAAAGCCCTTCCTTCAGCGCTGAGAGCACATCCCCCGTCCCGTTCGAGCCGGCATCGAGCGACTGGATGACCATGCTGATCGAACCGATCGTGCCGATCAGGCCCCAGAAGGTACCGAGCAGACCGAGGAAGACAAGGAGACCGATGAGATAGCGCGAGACGTCGCGCGATTCGTCGAGGCGGCTGGCAACCGAATCGAGGATCGAGCGCAGCGCCGTCGTCGAAAGCGCGACCGAGGACTTGCGGCTGCCGATCAGCGCCCGCATCGGCGCGAGCAGCCGCGGATTGCGGTTGACCTTGTCGGCGCTGCCGGCGGCGCGGAACGAATTGAACCAGCGCACTTCGGGGCGAAGCGCCAGCACATGGCTGAAAACAAGAATGATTCCGACTGCGAGAACGCCGACGATCAGGCCGTTAAGGCCCGGATTGTGCATGAAGGCGGTTTGCGTCTGCCGGAAGAGGATGGCAGCGATAAAGCCGACGATGACGAGGAAAAGCAGCATCGTCCAGAGGAAGGGCATGGGGCTCGAAAGCCTGTAGGCATAACCGCCGGCCGTCTTTTCGGTGGAGCCGATCTCCGCCACATTCACATTTTCCATAGGGTCCGCTGCCTCCGGAGTCATTACGCGCGGAGACTAGAGCAACATTGTGCCGAATTGAAGTATGCCGAGGCGAAAACCGTGACTTTACAACAGCCGGATTTTCACTCGCCTATTTGGCGGGAATCGGTCGCTTGACGACTTCGATCAGCGCCTTGTGGATGGCTTCGTTGCCGGCGACGATCGCGCCGCTCTCCAGAATGGCCGTCCCGCCGTCCCAATCGGTGGCGAACCCGCCGGCTTCGCGGATGAGCAGGATGCCGGCTGCCATGTCCCACGGCGCAAGCTCGGCTTCCCAGAAACCGTCGAAACGTCCGGCGGCGACATAGGCGAGATCGAGCGTCGGCGATCCCAAGCGGCGGATGCCCGCCACCTCGCCCATCACGTGGCGAAGCTCGACCAGGAACTTGCCGTGATTGCGCTTGCCGAGCGCCGGCACGCCGCAGCCGATGACGCAATCCGAAAGCGCGCGGCGCGCGGCGACCCGCAGACGCCGGTCGTTGAGGAAGGCGCCGCCGCCGCGCTCGGCGGTATAGAGCTCATCGGTCGCCGGATTGAAGATGACGGCGGCAACAATTTCGCCATTGCGTTCGAGCGCGATCGAAACGGCGAAGGCCGGGATGCCGTGCAGGAAATTCGTCGTGCCGTCGAGCGGGTCGACGATCCAGCGATGCGCGCCGTCCGTGCCTTTGATCTCCTCGCTTTCCTCCCCGAGGAAGCCATAGGTCGGGCGCGCCTTGAGCAGCTCTTCCCTGACGATCTTTTCGGCCTTGCGGTCGGCGGTGGAAACGAAATCGCCCGGTCCCTTGACGGAAACCTGCAGGTTCTGCACTTCGCCGAAATCACGCCCCAGCGATTTTCCTGCCTTGAGGGCAGCCTGAACCATGACATTGAGAAGAGCTGAACGGGCCATCGGCGCAATTTTCCTTGGGACTGATACGAGGTGCGCGCTGCCAGGGGCGGGAAGTGTCCCTGAACATGCATGACAGGCAGCGCTGCATAGATTGGCGGCCTCAAGACCACAAAATCGGGTAAATTTCAAGGGGACGCGCGCATGGCTGCCCTGCAGCGCCGGAAACCGCCGGCAGCGGTCGGTTCCCGTGAAGCCGATCTTAGAACTTCTGCTGCGTCATCAGCACTTCGCGAGCGATCTGATCGAGCGGCAGGACGGTCGACGCCGCCCTTGGCGATCGCCTCCTTTAAAAGCAGTAGGTTAAGCACTATTCACCAGCTACGAGGTTCGGACGGCGCGCCATCCACATGTTTCGTTAATCACAACGCTGACGAGTCTGGCGCGTTTACCGGGCGTTTCCACCCTGCTCGTAGAAATAGAGTCTGATAAGCATGGGCTTTAAGAAAAGGTATAGATGTTGGCACACGCTCTGGTAACACCGACCGCTGCAGCCTACACATCCGGACGGGACATCAGCCTGACTCTGGAATCCGCCCGCAGCAAGGTCGAGGAACGTTTTCGCGAAGGCAGCACCGTGCTGCTTTCGATGATGGATGTTCTCAACCGCCTGTTGAATTCTCTCGAGAGCGTCAGCATGGCGCTCGACAATACGGAGTCGAGCGATACCAGCGCCGATCTCCGCGCCACGGTGGAAAGCCTGACGGCGATCACCGAGGCAAACCGCCAGCAGGCGCTCGTCTCGCTGGCGCAGACGGGCAGAGAGCTGCGCAAGCACGTCTCCGACATGCAGGAGACGATGCGTTATCTCAGAACCTTCGCCGTCACCGTGAAGATCACCGGCGCCGGTCTTGCCGAATTCGCCGGCTTCGCACAGGAGATCCTCGAGCGGATTTATTCCGGCACCGATGAGGTCAACCGGTTCGCCACGCATCTCGACAGCCTCGACAAGGAGGTCAAACTTGCCGCCTCCTTCGGCGCCAGCGTCTCCAAGGGTTACGCCGATACAGTTCCGGCCGTCGCCGCAGCCCTGCGCGACGATGCCGCCAAGATCGCCGAACACCGCAAAGATCTCGGCGTCATCGCCCGCGAGGTCGGCGCGATTGCCCGAGGCGTCCAGAGCAAGGTCGCCTCGACGCTGTCTGCCCTGCAGATCGGCGACATCACCCGTCAGCGCATCGAGCACGTGCAGGCCACCCTTGCGCAACTTGAGGATTTTTTCGCCGGCGAAGAGGGCGGGAAGTTCGATGCCAGCGCGCGCAAGCGCCTGCAGAATGTCGTGCACCATCTGACCGCGGCGCAGATGAGCGACATGTGCGCCAATTTCCACCGGGATTCAGAGAATGTCGTCAAGACGATCGCCAGTTTCGACCACGACATGCGGGAGATCCTCAAGCTGCGCGACCAGATGAGCGGTGAGAGCAGCGAAGCCGGCGGCAACTTCATGCGCGCGCTGGAATCCAGCGTCTCGGCCGCTCACGAAATCGTCAAGCAAGTCGACGTGGCAAGCCGGCAGGCCGACCAGGTGAGCCAGTCGACATCAGGCACGGCGGCTAAGCTCTCCGAGTCGATCGCCAACATCCGCGCCGTCAAGACCGACATCCATTATATGGCTTTGAATACCAACCTGCGCTGCAGCCGCCTTGGCGAGGAAGGCAGGTCGATCAACGTCGTCACCGCCGAGCTGCGCATCTTCGCGGGCAAGCTCGACGATTCCGCCGACGCCATCGTCAGCGGCCTCCCGGCGCTCGAAGCCGCAGCCGGGAACGTCGCCCCGGCCGCTGATACCGGGGCCGGCGGCCTTGGAGAGAGCCTGACGTCGGCCGTCGGCAACATCCGCTCCGCAGCCAATGTGATGGAAAACGAGCTCAAGATTCTCGCCGAAAACGGCCGCGAGGTCGCCACCAAGATCAGCCTGCTGATCGGCAAGCTCGACTTCCAGCGCGATCTCGGCGACGTCCTTGCCCGCTGCGCCGACCTGCTCGAAGCCGTTGCCGGCAGTGAGATCGCCGATATCTCCGATCTCACGGACGTGATCGCGCCGCTCGACCGCCAGATCTTCAAGCACTACACCATGGCCCAGGAGCGCAATATCCATCGCGACATCATTCCGGCGAGAGAAGAAAGCACCCCGGCGCCCGCCGAGACCGTCAAAGCCGAAAACGACGAGGATCTTTTCGCCGACGCGCTTTTCTAAAGCGCGTCGTATGAATCACGTTTTATGCGACGCGCTTTGGAGCAATTTCAGCAAATTTGCGCCCGCTATCGCCGGCGGAATTTGTTGGCAGCCTCGATCGCCGCTTTCTGCTGATCGTCTTCGATGCCGAGATAGAAATCCTCGAGCGACGGATCGGCGAGCCCCGCGCGGCGCGACAGGACGTACCACTTCGCCGCCTCGACCGGGTCGGGCGCCGTGCCGATGGCATTGATATAAAGGTGGGCGAGCTTGTTCTGTGCGACGACGTTGCCGCCATTGGCCGCAAGTTTCAGCCATTCGAAGCCCTTGACGTAATCCTTCGGCCCACCGACGCCGTTGACGAGCCAGATGCCGAGATCGAGCTGGGCCGTGTCGAAACCGGCGCGCGCCGCACGTGCCATCCATTCGCGGGCAAGCTGCTTCTTTTCTTCAGGCAGGTCCTTGAGCGTCGCATAGATCTGCGCCACGGCATATTGCGAATCGGCAATGCCTTGCTCGGCCGATTTCTCGTAGAATGGCAGCGCGAGCCTCAGTCCCTTTTCGCCGGGATTGTCGGCGATGAGAAGCTGCGCCCAGTTAAATTCCGCCGAAGGATTGCCGGCCTCGGCCGCCTTGCGCATGTAGTCGTCGGCCTTGGCCTTATCGCGCGGCACGCCCTGGCCTTCCATCAGGATCAGCGCATATTTAAACATTGCCACTGCATCGCCGCCTTCGGCCGCCTTGCCGTACCAGAAGGCAGCATTCTTCACGTCCTTCTTGACACCAAGCCCCTGCGAGAGGATTTCGCCGATCAGTGTCTGCGCCGCCGCATCGCCAAGCTGGGCACGCGGCAGCGCCTTGTCCATTGCCGTCAGGTAATAACCGCGCTGGAAGGCGCCGTAAGCCTCGTCGACAGGTCCCTTGTAGTCCTTCTCCGGCGGCAGGTCCGGCAGCTTCGCACCCATGCGATCGAACACGCCGACACCATCGGAGGGCCGCACATCAGGGCCGGAGGGCCGGTCGGTGCGGAAGGTCGAAGCCGGCGCCGAGCCCGGCTGGCTGATGACACTGTCGGTGGCCTGAGCCAAGACGACACCCGGCCCGGCCGCAGCGGAGGCGGCCATGCTGGCAAGGATCAATTTCAACAGGCGGGCGGTCAGGATCGGCATGAGCGCGATTTCAATCCTCAAACCGTGGCGCTTTTTCGTCAAGCAAGGCGTTGACTTCAGCAACGATAGACGGCGCCCGGCTGGGCTCGCCGAAGACCGCCAGCCGCAGCGCCACGAACTCCGCGCCGGTCTCGGCGACGGCAAGCGCCGAAGCCGGATCGGTGCCGCCCATGACGATGCAGGGAATCTCGATCATCGAGGCCCACCATTCGCCGAGCGCAAGGTTCTTCGGATGCGCCTCCGGCTTGATATCGCCGTCGAGCTTGCCGAAGAAGATATAGTCCGGCCTGGCTTCGCCGATCTCAAGAGCCTTGTGCCGGTCAGCTGCGTTGCCGCCACCGACGATCAGCTTCGGCGCATGTTTTTCGATTGCTTCCGAAAGTGCCTCGGCATTGCCGGAAAGGTGCAGGCCGTCGGCCTTTGCCCGTCCCGCCACGCGGCTGTCGCCCGCAATCAGCGCGGCGGCCCCGGCATCCTGGATTAGGGGCACCAGCTTCTCGGCATGTTTCTGGAAGGTGCCGTCGTCGAGGCCGTATTGCGGCACGATCACCGATGCGACATCGCCGCCCTTCAGCGCGTCGGCAACGATGCTTGCCCGTTCATCGGCATCGGCAATCTCGGGTGCGATGAGCACAAGGCGGCAGCGGTTTTCCGGTTCGGTCATGAGGTCTTTCCGTTTCCTGCGAATTCCCCTTCGAAAGGAGGGATGCGCACTCGTTTTGTGTGAGTAGTTCCGTTAGACGAGGCTGGCAAGAGGAGGATGCCGAAAGCATGCCGCAGGATTTGTCATTCTACTACGCCGCCGTGCCCGCCGTTCTGCTGGTGGGCCTCGCGAAGGGCGGCATGGGCGACGCTTTGTCGCTGATCGGCCTGCCCTTCCTCGCCCTCGTCGTCTCGCCTGTCGAGGCGGCGGCGATCCTGCTGCCGATCCTGGTCTTCATGGACATGATCTCGCTCGTCATTTGGCGCCGACATGGCGACGGGGCGACGCTGAAAATCATGCTGCCGGGCGCAGTCTTCGGCATCGCGCTCGGCTGGGCGACCGCCGCGCTCGTTCCGGGCAACATGCTGCGCATCGTCATCGGGGCTGTGACCATCCTCTTCTGCCTGCGCTATTTTTGGAACAATTACGGCCCGGGCGCCGGCAAGGTTGTCCCGCCGCGCGGCCAGCGGCCGAAGGTCGCCGGCCTTTGGAGTACATTTTCCGGCTACGGCAGCTTTGTCGCCCATGCAGGAGGCGCCCCCTTCCAGATCTATGCCCTGCCGCTCAAGCTGCAACCACGCGATTATACCGGCACCAGCGTGCGCTTTTTCGCGATTCTCAACGCCATCAAGCTCATCCCCTACTTCGCGCTCGGCCAGCTCGACACCCAGAATCTCGCGACCTCCGCGACGCTTCTACCCTTCGCCCCGCTCGCCACCCTTGCCGGCGCCTGGTGCGTGCGCCGCATGAAGCCGGCGGTCTTCTATCCCTTCATGTATGCGATGGCCCTGATCGCGGCCTTGCTGATCGTGCGCGAGGGTCTTGGCTGGTAAGGCCGCAGCAGTACGCTGCAATGCACAATTTCCTTGCTGGAACGCCCGGTTTGACGTAGCTTTCCCGTTATGTCGAACACGGACCCTTTCTCTGCGATTGCCGATCCGAACCGGCGTTTTCTGCTGGAGGAATTGCGTCGTGCGCCGCGGACCGTCAACGAACTGGCCGAGGGCCTGCCGATCAGCCGCCCCGCCGTGTCGCAACACCTGAAGGCGCTGCTCGACAGCAATCTCGTCTCGGTGACCTCGGACGGCACGAAACGCATCTACACGGTCAACAACCGCGGTTTCGACAAGCTCAATTTATGGCTGGATCAGTTCTGGGCTTGAAGCGGGCTCACATTTCAGCACCGCCCATCATATGCATGCGACTTGAAGCGCGGCACACGCAAAAGCGCCAGCCGCAATGCCGCTGGCATCGGGCTGGCGCAATTCTGGTGTAAAATCACCGGGTCTTGCTGATTTTAGGCGGAATGGATGGATTTACCTTTTCTTTCGCAAGATGATCGACCGGCGACCCTTGGGAAGATCAGTGGACGGACGACTTGAGACGCATAATCTCGTCCTTGATGCGCAGCTTGCGGCGCTTGCATTCGGCAATTTCCGTATCGGAGATAGAGGGAGCTGTTCTGAGCGCGTGCAACTCCTCCTCGAGAGCAACATGCTTTTTCTGGAGTGATTCAAGATGAGCTTGAACTGTCATTTGACCCTTCCTTCCTCTTACCCTCCCCGGCCAACATCGTCGGGGATCAAGGTGTCAACGCGGCGGACTGTGACATATTTTTGACGGCTTGTCGAAGGCCAAAAGATGAAGACAGGATGGCAATTTCATGATCAAGACTAACTAGCCGTTACCCGTATTTGGTGATAGGAGCTTGCGGAAATCATCGGCAGATCGGACAAGGTCCGAGGACGATAACGGGGAATGCATATGGCCGATCAGGAACAGGCGGAAATCAGGCTCACCGTGGCGCGGCTGCGCCAAGAGCACGAGGATTTCGACGCCGCGATCAACGCCATGATCCAGATCGGATGCGATGCTCTGCGGATTCAGCGCATGAAGAAGAAGAAGCTCGTCATCAAGGACAGGCTTTCGAAGCTGGAAGATCAGATCATCCCTGACATCATCGCCTGAGGGGATAGCAACAATGATGACAGACAGACCATCCGTCGCCATCATCATGGGCAGCCAGTCCGACTGGGAGACCATGAAGAACGCCGCCGACACGCTGGAGGCGCTGGAGATCCCGTATGATGCGCGCATCATTTCGGCGCATCGCACAGTCGACCGGCTGGTCAATTTTGCCAAGGGTGCGCGGGCGGAGGGCTTCAAGGTCATCATCGCCGGCGCCGGCGGCGCCGCCCACCTGCCGGGTATGACCGCATCGATGACACCGCTGCCGGTTTTTGGCGTGCCGGTCCAGTCCAAAACCATGTCCGGCCAGGACAGCCTTCTTTCCATCGTGCAGATGCCGGCCGGCATTCCAGTCGGAACGCTCGCCATCGGTAAGGCCGGCGCGGTCAACGCCGCCCTTCTCGCCGCCGCCGTCCTCGCCCTTTCCGACGAAGAAATCGCCGACCGGCTCGACGAGTGGCGCGAGCGCCAGAGTGCTGCCGTCGCCGAATACCCGATGGACGACCTATGACGGCAAAGACCATCGGCATCATCGGCGGCGGCCAGCTCGGCCGCATGCTGGCCATTGCTGCCGCCAGGTTGAACTTTCGCACGGTCATTCTCGAGCCGCAGGCGGACTGCCCGGCGGCCCAACTCGCCAACCGGCAGATTACCGCCGCCTATGACGACCCGATGGCCCTGGTCGAGCTGGCGGATATCTGCGATGTCGTCACCTACGAATTCGAGAACGTGCCCGTCACAGCCGCCGAGACGCTCGCGGCAAGCGTGCCGGTCTATCCGCCGCCGAAGGCGCTAGAGGCCGCCCAGGACCGCCTCGTCGAAAAGCGCTTTCTCAATGGCTGCGGCATATCAACCGCCCGCTTCCACGCGGTCGACAGCCAGGCCGATCTCGAACTGGCGCTTGAGGATTTCGGCGGCCAGGGCGTGCTGAAGACGCGCCGCCTCGGTTATGACGGCAAGGGCCAGAAGGTTTTCCGCTCAGTGGCCGACAGCGCTGATGGCGCCTATGCCGCGCTCGGCGCCGTGCCGCTCATCCTCGAAAGTTTTGTCGCCTTCGAGCGCGAGGTCTCGATCATCGCCGCCCGCGCCACCGACGGTACGGTCGTCTGCTTCGACCCCGCCGCGAATGTCCATCGCAACGGCATCCTCCACACCTCGACGGTTCCCGCCGCAATCTCCGCGCAGACAGCCGAAGCCGCACGCCGATCGGCCGAAACGATCCTCGCCGCATTGAACTATGTCGGCGTTATCGGCATCGAGTTTTTCGTGCTTGCCGATGGCAGCCTGATTGCCAACGAGATGGCGCCGCGTGTCCACAACTCCGGCCACTGGACGGAGGCCGCCTGCGTCGTCAGCCAGTTCGAGCAGCATATCCGTGCCGTCGCCGGCCTGTCGCTCGGCAATGCAGATCGCCATTCCGACTGCGTCCTGCAGAACCTGATCGGCGACGATATCCTGGCCGTTCCCGACTGGCTGCGGCGCCCGGATACGCTCGTTCATCTCTACGGCAAGACCGAATGGCGCCCCGGCCGGAAGATGGGCCATGTCACCACCTTGACGCCGAAATCGTCGATTTCCAACTGAGAAAACACCGCTGCGCCTTGGGAAAAACACCGTCATGCGGTTGACATGGTGGAGGTGACGGGGTATCTGCTCCCCACCTAAAGAGCGCGCCCCGATGGCGCGCTTTTGATTGTTAAAGATACGGGCGAATGTGAATTCCCCCATAGAGATCGCGGATCAGAAAAATGAAGATCAAGAATTCGCTCAAGTCGCTCAAGGCTCGTCACCGTGACAACCGTCTGGTTCGCCGCAAGGGCCGCATCTACATCATCAACAAGCTGAACCCGCGCTTCAAGGCCCGTCAGGGCTGATTTCGCGCGTCCGGATCGCCTTGCCGCGCCATTTGCGCCGGCAGATATATCCGGGGGGTCGCTGCGGTGATCACGTCAAATTTGTTTGATCTTCGGCGTTGGCGGGCTAATATGTCCGCCATGCGCTTTTTTGCTTTGACGTCAGCGGCGCTGCCGCTCGCCCTCATCTTGTTCACTTCGACCTTTCCGGCCACTGCGGCGGAAAAGGACCGTATCGTCGAGCAGGCGGACGTCAACTCTTCACCGAAACAGCACCTCGACCAGCTCTTTGCCCAGCTGAAACGGGAGCGCGACCCCGACAAGGCCAGCGGCATCGCCAATGAGATCCGCATGGAATGGAACGATTCCGGCAGCGCCACCGTCAACCTGCTGATGCAGTGGGCCGACAAGGCGATCGAGGAAAAGCGCAATCCCGCCGCCCTCGATTTTCTCGACGAGGCGATTGCGCTGAAGCCGGATTATGCCGAAAGCTGGAACCGCCGCGCGACGCTGAACTTCGTCATGGGCAATTATCGCAAGTCGATGTCCGACATCGAACGTGTGCTCGATCTCGAGCCGCGCCATTTCGGCGCGCTCTCCGGGATGGCGGCGATCCTCAGCAACTCCGGCAACGACCAGCTGACCTTGAAGGCTTGGGAGCGTTTTCTCGACGTCTATCCCGCCGAGCGCACCGCGCAGGAACAGGCCAACACGCTTGCGGAAAGACTCGCCGGCAACCGCACTTGATCTCGGCGCGCCCGAGCTTGACGCTCCGCCGCACCGCGCAAATTTAGAGGAAAACGGCGCGGTTCTTCACCCGCCCCTCGTAAGAATCGCCACAACACGCCCATAAAGCTCATGCTTGCCGAAGTTTCCGCTCTTGTCGCCCCGCTCGCCGCCGCCATCGGATACACCTCCTACAAGGCGCGGCAATTCGAACAGACCTATCCGAATATCGGCGAACTGACGGATGTCGGCGGTTACCGCATGAACGCCGTCCACGTCGAGCGTCCGGAACAGGCCGACCTGCCGGCCCTCGTCTTCATTCACGGCGCCAGCGGCAATCTGCTCGACCAAGTGGTCGCCTTCCGCGCCGCGCTCGAAGGCCGGGCGGAAATGCTGTTCGTCGATCGTCCCGGCCACGGTTATTCCGAACGCGGTGGTGCTGACAACGCTGTTCCCTCCGGTCAGGCCGATGCGATCGCCAAGCTGATGGAAAAGCGCGGCATTGAAAAGGCTGTCATCGTCGGCCATTCCTTCGGCGGCGCGATCACTGCCGCTTTCGGCCTGCGCCATCCTGATAAGACCGCCGGCCTGCTCTTTCTCGCACCCGCCACCCACCCCTGGCCGGGCGGCATCGACTGGTACTATCATGTCGCCACCGTGCCGGTCCTCGGCTGGCTCTTCAACCACGCGATCGTCGTGCCGCTTGGGCTGAGCCGGCTGGAACGTGGGACGCGGAACGTTTTCTACCCCAATCCGCGCCCGGTCGATTACATCGAAAAGACCGGCCCGTCGCTGGTGCTGCGGCCGAACGCTTTCCATCACAACGCCGCCGATTTTAAGAGGCTGCTCGCCTATGTGAAGGAGCAGTCGCCGCTCTATGCGCAGATCACCGCGCCGACCGTCATCATAACAGGCGACAGCGACGAGATCGTCTGGGAGCACCTGCATTCGCGCGGCCTGGCCCGCGATATAACAGGTTCCGAGCTCGTCACCGTTCGCGGCGTCGGCCACAAGCCGGATTATCTCGCAACCGATGTCGCCATCGCCGCCATCGAGAAGATATCAGGCAAGCCGCGCGACCTTCAGGCAATCGCCCGCAGGGCCGAGGAGCGGCTCGCCGCAGGATTGCGTGACCGGACCGTCGCGACGGCGCCGTCGTTGAGGCCGGACGCCCTGCACGGCGCCTGACGCCCCCCGCTTGCGAACTCGGTACATTAAACCAAACCGTTGCATTGCCTCGCGCTACCGCAGCCCCATATGTTTTCCATCACTGTCCATAGGAGGGGAAAACATGGGCCGCCTGCATATCGGAACGATCTCCGTCATATCGGCACTGTCGCTGAGCCTGACTTCGGCCTTCGCTGCCTCGCCCGCCCCTGTCGAGGCCGAGCACGGCATGGTCGTCACCGCCCAGCACCTGGCGACCGATGTCGGCGTCGAGGTGCTGAAGGGCGGCGGCAATGCCGTCGATGCCGCCGTCGCTGTTGGGTATGCGCTGGCGGTCGTCTATCCCTCGGCCGGCAATCTCGGCGGCGGCGGTTTCATGACCATCCGCCTGAAGGACGGTACCAAGACCTTTCTCGATTTTCGCGAACGTGCACCGCTAGCCGCCACGAAGACCATGTATCTCGATGCCAAGGGTGATATCGTGCCGCGCGCCAGCCTCGACGGTTATCTCGCCGTCGGCGTTCCCGGCTCCGTCATGGGCTTTGAAACCGCCCGCGAGAAATACGGCACGAAGTCGCGCCAGGATCTGATCGGACCGGCGCTCCGCTTCGCTAGGGAAGGTTTCACACTGGAACAGGGCGACGCCGCAACCCTCTCCGGCAACGCCAAACGCCTCGCCAAGGACGAGGCGGCGGCGAAGATCTTCCTGAAATCCGATGGCAAACCCTATGCATCGGGCGAAAAGCTCCAGCAGCCCGACCTCGCTGCGGTCCTAGCAAGCATCTCCGAAAAAGGTCCCGACGCCTTCTACAAGGCCGCGCCGGCCGAGGCGATCGTCAAGGCGAGCCAAGCCAAGGGCGGCATCCTCGCCAAGGAGGATTTTGAGCAATATGCCGTGCGCGAGTTGAAGCCGGTCGAGTGCAACTACCGTGGTTACGACATCATTTCCTCACCGCCGCCTTCCTCCGGCGGTGTCATCATCTGCGAGATCCTCAACGTCCTGGAGGGCTACCCGCTCTCCTATCTCGGCTACAACTCGGCCGACACCGTGCACATCATGGTGGAGGCGATGCGCTACGCTTATGTCGACCGCAATGCTGCGCTCGGCGATCCCGATTTCGTCGAGAACCCGGTCGCAAAGCTCATCGACAAGAGCTACGCCAAAGAGATCGCAGCCAAGATCGATCCCTACAAGGCCGGCGCGTCGGCCAACCTGAAACCGCTCGGCGGCAAGGAAAGCACCGAGACGACGCATTATTCGATCATCGACGACGAGGGCAATGCGGTTGCCGTCACCTACACGCTGAACGGCTCTTTCGGCGCCGCCGTCGTGGCGCCGGGCACCGGTGTCCTGCTCAACAACGAGATGGACGATTTCACCTCCAAAACCGGCGTGCCGAACCTCTACGGCCTCGTCCAGGGCGAGGCGAATGCCATCGCTCCGAAGAAGACACCGCTCTCCTCGATGAGCCCCACGATCGTCACCCGCGACGGCAAGCCCTTCATGGTGATCGGCAGCCCCGGCGGCTCGCGCATCATTACCATCACGCTGGAGGCGATCCTCAACGTCGTCGATTTCGGCATGGATATTAGCCAGGCGGTGAACGCGCCGCGTATCCACCATCAATGGCAGCCCGACAAAATATATCTCGAACCCTATGCCATTTCGCCCGATACGGAAAAGACCCTCGCGGCCATGGGCTACAGCTTCGATGGCGGCAATGACGCACCGGTCTGGGGCCAGGCCGCCGGCATCCTCGTCGGCGGCAAAAGCCTCGCCGCCATCGAAAAGGGCGGCGGCGCCCGATACAACGGCGCCATGGACAGCCGGTCGGCGGAGGGCTCGGCCAACGGTTATTGACGGTTGGCTGAGTCCAGGCGGCAATCGCAATCTCTATTCATGTCACGGTGACAAAGTCGCCGTTCACAATTGGCTTGCCGCCCCCTATGCATGAGCGAACCCCGCAAGCAGGACGATTCCCGAATGGCCAGCATTGAAATGATTGTCGCCGCCCGTGCCCGTCTGCGCGGTTACGCGAGGCGCACACCGCTTCTCTCCTCCCCCTTCCTCAACGAGATCGCCGGTCGGCGGCTGTTGGTGAAGGCCGAATGCCTGCAGCATTCCGGCTCGTTCAAGTTTCGCGGCGGCTGGTCGGCCGTTTCCGGCCTTGATCCGGCGGTGCGCTCAAAAGGCGTTATCGCCTTCTCCTCCGGCAACCACGCCCAGGGCGTCGCGCTGGCCGCCAAGCTGCACAATATCCCCTCCGTCATCATCATGCCGAGCGATGCGCCGAAGCTGAAGATCGCCAACACCCGCGCCTTCGGTGCCGAAGTGGTGCTCTACGACCGTGTCAACGAAGACCGCGACGCGATCGGTGCGCGACTTTCGGCCGAGCGCGGCCTGACGCTGATCAAACCTTTCGATGAACCGCTTGTCATCGCCGGTCAGGGCACGACCGGCCTCGAAATCTCCGAGCAGGCGGAAGAAGAAGGCGTGACCTCAGCCGAAGTCCTCGTTCCCTGTGGCGGTGGCGGATTGACCTCCGGCATTGCGCTCGCCCTTGAAGCCAGCGCTCCCGGCTTTCGCGTCCGCCCCTGCGAGCCCAAGGATTTCGACGACACCACCCGCTCGCTCGCCTCCGGCAGGATCGAGCGCAACGTCTCGGTATCGGGCTCGATCTGCGATGCGATCGTCACCCCGCAGCCCGGAAACATCACCTTCCCGATCCTGAAGCGCCTCGCTGGCCCCGGCATCGTCGTTACCGATGAGGAGGCGCTGCGCGCCATGGCGCTCGCTTTCGTCAGGCTGAAGATCGTCGTCGAGCCCGGCGGCGCGGTGGCGCTGGCCGCCGCCCTCTTCCACGGCGAGATGCTGGAAAGCGAAACGGTCGTTGCCGTCACTTCGGGCGGCAACGTCGATGCCGATATCTTCGCCATGGCGCTCGAACGCTACGGCTGAGCGAAAGAGGACTCCTCGGCGCTATCGCCGCAGCATCATCCCGCCGCAAACGCGGTGGTGAATGCACCCGGCCTGTGACGGCCGGATGCATCCTGTTCCTGCTATCGCTCCTGAAGCGCCCGGCGGATCGCGATCTCGACCGGCGAATAGGCGCCGTCTTCCCGTTTGAGCCGGAGAGGTTCGGAAGGCGCAAGCCCGGGCTGCGCCATGAAGCGCGGCTCTTTGCCGCGATGCATCTGCGCGGCATGGATAAGGAAGGGATGGCACAGATAGACCGTGCCTGCCGCCCCCGTCGCCGAAGCAAGCGGCCGGTCTTCGCCAACGTGCTCCAGCCACAGATGCGCCATTCCAGGCTCGCCTGCCGGCGCCAGAAGGCGGGCGATATCCTTGTGCGAACCGACACGGATGCGGGTCGGCGCATCGTCCTCCCCAACATCCGAGAACAGGAAGAGCATCAGCAGCGCCCGCCCGCGTGAAGTGATGTTCACCCGCCAGGCAGAAAAATCCCGTTGCTCGTTCGGATCGGAATCCTCGCCGGGAAAACTCAGATCGACATGCCAGCCGGCGTCGCCTGGGTCATCGAGATGAGGAAAGCGGACCGGGAAACTGCCAAGCCCGGTGCGTGGTTCCCAGCGCCCTCTGCCGACAAGCTGGTCGAACGCCGAATGCAATACCGGTGTGTTGACGGCTTTCTCGAACGGGCCCCCGCCATAACCGGCAAGCCGTATGACTGGCTGCGTCCATGTCCTTGGATCATCCGCATCGAAGGGAATATCGCGCCACATGATGGCACGAGCCTCCTCGGCCAATTCGCAGGGAAAGGCCTCGTCGATCCGAGTAAAGCCGTCCTCGATGAATTGCTCGATTTGCCCGGCGCTCAGCGCCGGCGGGTAAACATTTGATGTCATGAAATATCTCTCTATCGCCAATCCTGCTGGCTCTTCTATTGGCCAGATGCAGGTGGTTACCGTCCACGGCAACGCGCCAGCCGCGAAGGCTGGGATGCAGCCGCATCTTCCAATGCCTGCCCCAGGCAATGCCATTACCGGCTCAAGAAGAAGACCGAAGCGATATTGAGAGTGAGCATCTTCATAATGGTTCGAGACTAAAGCCATGCACCCCGCGTGGTCAATGCGGAGATATCAACTTATCCGCGCAGGGCTCCATGCACAGATTGCAGCACCAGTTCGGCAAGCCGCGCCGCAGCCGGCTGCGGTTCGGCTTCGGCCCGATGCAGGACCAGACCGAGCTTTGGCAAATCAGGCAAGCCGACCGCCTCGGGCACCAGCGGCCTGACCTTCGCCGGCAGGCCGACCGGCGTGCGGATGGTCAGGCCGAGGCCTGCCGCCGTCGCTGCCCAGAGACCGCCGAGGCTGGGGCTGACGAAGGCGAGCCGCCAGGAAATGCCGGCTTCGTCAAGCGCCCGGGTCGCCGCATTGCGCAGCAGGCACGGCGCCTCCAGCGAGGCGAGCGGCATCGGCTCGCCACTTGCCGCATGCCAGCCAGGCGATCCCTCGGCAGGTCCGATCCAGCACATCTGCACCTCGCCAATCCGCTCGCAATGCGCCGTCAGCTGACCATCGCTCCAGGCGAGCGCCAGATCGAGCTTGCCCGAGGTGACACGATCGATCAGTTCGGCATTGCGCACCACCCGCGCTTCGATGCGAACCTTCGGATGCGCCCGCGCAAAGCGGCCGAGCACCTCCGGCAGCAGGGTCTCGCCAAAATCCTCCTGCAGCCCCAGCCGCACCCAGCCTTCCAGCTCGATGCTGTGCACGGCCGCAGCCGCCTCGTCGTTGAGTTCCAGCAGCCGCCTGGCATAGGCAAGCATCGTCTCGCCGGCATCGGTGAGCGCCAGCCCGCGCCCGGCCTTGCGGAAGATTGCTGTACCCGCCTGCTGCTCCAGCTTCTTCAACTGCGCGCTCACCGCCGAGGTCGAGCGCCCGAGCTTTTCGGCCGCCTTGGCGAAATTGCCGAGCTCCATGCCGGTTGAAAATGTGCAAAGCACATCGAGATCGAAGATCGTCCGTCGCATCACACAATCCTATTTTTCAGGATCATTGATCCATAAAATTCTCATTTTTAGTATGATCGTGCCGTGCGATAGTTCTGCTGTCAAGGCCGGCAAACGGCCTGAACCATGGAGATCCCGATGCCCTTTGTTCGTATTTCCCTTCGCAAAGGCAAGTCGCCGGAGTATCTTGCGGCACTCGCCGACACCATCCAGCGCGCCCTAGTCGAAACCTTCGACGTGCCGGAAAACGACCGCTTTCAAGCCATCCATCAGCACGATGAGAACGAGCTGATCTTCGACAGCAGCTATCTCGCCGGGCCGCGCTCCGGCGATTTCGTCTATATCTCGATCACCATCGGTCGGCCCCGCACGGCCGAGATGAAGGCCACGCTCTATCGCCGCCTGGCCGATCTCCTGGTGCAGTCGCCGGGCCTCCGGCCCGAGGATGTCATGGTCGTCATCAGCACAAGCGCCCCGGAAGACTGGTCCTTCGGCGACGGCATCGCCCAGATGACGAATCCTGATTGGCGGCTGCGGGCGGCCGGAGGCCAGCAATGACCGCTTCGAACCCGAAGACGATGACCGTCAGGCGTCCCGGAAAGGCGGTCCACTCGCCCGAGGGTGCCGCAACAGCACCTTTCTGGGTGGAGATGCTGCTCGAAGGCAGCGCCGACGGCGAAAATACTGCCATGCGCGCCACGCTTGATCCCGGCACCATCACCCGCTGGCACACGCACCCCAGAGGCCAGTTGCTCTATGTGCTATCGGGCCATGGGTTGACGCAGAACGAAGGCGGTCCGATCGAGTCATTGCGTGCCGGCGACGCGGTCTGGTTCGCGCCCGGCGAGCGCCACTGGCATGGCGCATCCGATGACAGCCCTTTCAGCTATCTCAGCATCCAGGCGTCGGAAAACGGCAGCGTCGTCGAATGGTTGCATCAGGTGGAGCGACGATCATGATCGCCATGCAATACAGCTTCACCCTGCCCGGTGATTACGACATGTCGATTATCGACCGGCGCATCCGCGACAAGGGTCCGCTGCTCGACGGCTTTCCCAATCTTGGTTTCAAAGCCTATCTCAGCGTGGGGAAGGGAGAGTTCGGCAGCCGCGACAATCTCTATGCACCCTTCTACCTCTGGCAAAAGCCGGAAGGGATAAGCGACTTCCTCTGCAGTCCCGGATTTGAGGCCTTGACCGGCGCCTTCGGCTGGCCGCAGGTGAGAACCTGGATCGTCTGGCAGGCAGAAGTCTAGGACGATATCGCCGCGGCTCGATTTGCCACACGCGATATCCTGCAAATGAAGCCTTACGCGCCGCTTGACGATATCCGTCGCGCCGACGGCGCGCAGACGGACGCGGAGATTGCGACGGGCGATGCACTCGCCTCCGTTTCCGGTTTCGAGCCGACGACATGGACGCGGGTTCGCTTCAGGCTATGGCGAGAGATCCCCGTGAGGGGTGAGCATATGCAGGCCTATCGCGTCGGCCACCTATCCCTGCCTCGAGCCTGAACTCAAACGGTTGTCCGGCGGTAGAAGGCGAGCGAGCCGGCAAGCGCCAGCAGCGCACCGCCGCAGGCGCGCTCCAGCCATAAGGCGCCCGAGGTTTTCAGGAAACGCACCGCCTGCGAGCCGAAGAAGGCGTAGCCGAACATGATGAGGAAATCGAGCGTGGCAAAGGTGAGCGCGAGCAGCACATATTGCGGCGCCTGCGGCAGCGTCGGATCGATGAACTGCGGCAGGAAGGCCGAGAAGAACAGGTAGCCCTTCGGATTGGTCGCCGCGACCATGAAGCTCTTCAGACCGATCGAGAAGGTCGACGTCACGCCGGCCGGCGCACCTGTTTTCAGCGCCGCATCGATCCCACCTTTCGAACGCAGCAGCATGATGCCGAGAAAGGCGAGATAGGCAGCACCTGCCCATTTCAGCATCGAGAACCAGAATTCCGAAGCCGCCAGCAGCGCGCCGAGCCCCCCCGCCACGGCGCCGATCAGCACGAAATCGGAGAGTACCGCACCGATCATGCCGGCAATTGCTCGGCGCAGTCCATGCCGCGAACCGTTGGTCAGCGCCAGCAGCACCGTCGGCCCCGGCGTTGCGATACCGACAAAGGAAACGGCTGCAAAAGCCAGTAGCGTAACGATGTCCATGACGATCCCTCCGAACTAAGCGCTGTAGGAGAGGAAACTTGCATGCACCGCAGCCTTTGGCAATGCCCGGCGATCGGCGAATAAACCCGCTGCCTCTATTGAGGTGGCGGGCTTTCGAAGGGATGCAATCGGATCAGATACCGCTCTGGCCGTCGGAGCCGATATAGGCGATGCGGATCATATTGGTGGCGCCGGGCGTACCGAGCGGCACGCCGGCCGAGATGATGATGCGGTCGCCCGGCTTGCCAAAACCTTCGTCTGCGACGATGCGGCAGGCGTGGTTGACCATGTCGTCGAGATCGGTCGCGTCATGGGTAACGACGCAATGCAGGCCCCAGACGATCGCCAGACGGCGTGCCGTCTTGATGATCGGCGACAGCGCCAGGATCGGCACCTGCGGACGCTCGCGCGAGGCGCGAAGGCCTGTCGTGCCCGACGAGGTGTAGCAGACGATCGCCGACAGCTTCAGCGTTTCGGCGATCTGTCGGGCGGCCAGCGATATCGCGTCGGCACCGGTCGCTTCCGGCTGGGCGCGCTGGGCATAGATGATGCCGGGATAATGCGGCTCGCGCTCAATGGCGCTGGCAATCGATGCCATGGTCGAGACGGCTTCGACCGGATAGTCGCCCGAGGCCGATTCGGCCGAGAGCATGACGGCATCAGCACCTTCGAAGACGGCGGTTGCGACGTCTGAAACTTCAGCGCGTGTCGGCACGGGTGCTGAGATCATCGATTCCAGCATCTGCGTGGCGACGACCACCGGTTTGCCCGAACGGCGGCAGGCGCGGATCAACTGCTTCTGGATACCGGGAACCGCTTCGAGCGGCATTTCGACGCCGAGATCGCCGCGGGCAACCATCAAGGCGTCGGAAAGCTCGATGATTTCCTCGATACGCTCGAGAGCCTGCGGCTTTTCGATCTTCGACATCAGGCCGACACGACCACGGGCGATCTTGCGCACTTCGGCAAGGTCGTCGGGACGCTGGACGAAGGACAGCGCCACCCAGTCGACATCGTCGGTTGCAAGCACCGCGTCGAGATCGGCGCGGTCCTTATCAGTCAGCGCGCCGACGCCGAGCAGCGTGTCGGGAAGGCTGACGCCCTTGCGGTCGGAGATGCGCGTGCCCGAAATAACCGTGGTGACGATGCTCTTGCCGTCGCATTTTTCGGCGCGCAGCGCCAGCTTGCCGTCGTCGATCAGCAGGCGGTGGCCGGGCTGCACCGATTCCAGAATCTCGGGGTGCGGCAAATAGACACGGTTCTGGTCGCCGAGCGCTTCGTTGTTGTCGAGCGTGAAGGTCTGGCCGGGTTTCAGGTCGACCTTGCTGTCGACGAATTTGCCGACTCGGAGTTTCGGTCCCTGCAGGTCGGCGAGAATGCCGATCGGCCGGCCGGAGCGCGTCTCGACCGAGCGAATGCGCTGGATGAGCGTACGCATCAGGTCGTGGCTCGCATGGCTCATATTGATGCGGAAGACATCGGCACCGGCCTGGTGCAGCTTCTCGATCATCGATTCCTCGGCGGAGGCTGGCCCGAGGGTGGCGAGGATTTTAATTTTGCGATTACGCTTCATCAATTCTGGCTTTCTTGCGTCCCTGGGGTGTCGGAGAGTTGGACCATCCAGCTGCCCTGGCGGCCCGTGTCATATTCCTTGAAGCCCATCTTCTGGTAACCGCGGGCATAACAATCCTGCACACCCGAGATCTTGAATTCATTTTCCGCCACGCACATCTGCACGTCACCCGTCCATCGTCCTCCCCGGGCAGCGTCCTCTGCGTAGAGGTAGTAATAACGCGACTGCAATTCTCCCTCGATCAACGTGGCGCAGGTCGTTGCCGGCACCTGCCACCAGCCTTCCGTCATCCAGCCATCCTTGGCCCGATAACCGATCGCCACGCCGACGAGATTTTGCGTTCCGTTGCAGACGCGAAAATCGGCGCGCGCGGCATCTGCGATGAAAAACGGCATAAAAGCTGCAAGAGCAAACAGAGCGAGACGGACCAGCGGTCCGGACCGCGTGAGGAAACTTGGCGCGGCTTGGATCAACACGGCTCCCAAATAGCTCCACGGTTATTCGTATCCGTGTCTTCTTGCGCCGCCGTCAAGCGAAAGTCAACGCAATGCTAATCGATTATATTTCCTTTCACAAACCGCCTTCGAGGTCCGGCTCAACCGCTATCCGCCTGCGGCGCTTGAACCCGCCGCAGCCGCATGCGATCACTGCACCCGACTGCGCAATGACAAACGGCAATTCCTGATGGACGACTTCCAATCCTTCGAAATCCTATCCGGCAAACATGACAAAGGCATGGTGATCCTCGCAGACCACGCGATGAACCGCCTTCCCGCGCGATATGACCGGCTCGGCCTGCCGGACGCCGCCTTCGCCCGTCACATTGCCTATGACATCGGCATCGAGGGGCTGACGCGGAAGCTTTCGGCGAGACTCAGCGTGCCGGCGGTGCTCGGCGGCTTCTCACGCCTGCTGATCGACCCTAACCGCGGGGAAGACGATCCGACGCTGATCATGAAAATATCAGACGGCGCCGTCATATCAGGCAATCATCCGATCACGCCGCAGGAGTGGGAAAACCGCATCGAAACCTTCCACCGCCCCTATCACGATGCGGTGGCCACGACGATCGACAGGGTGGCGAACGCCACCGGCAAAGCGCCGCTGGTGCTGTCGCTGCACTCCTTCACACCCGCCTGGAAAGGTGTCCCCCGCCCCTGGCACGCCGCCGTGCTTTGGGACAGCGACCGTCGCGCCGTCGGCCCGCTGCTTGACATGCTGCGCGCAGATCCCGATCTCGTCGTCGGTGACAATGAGCCCTATGACGGCGCGCTGAAGGGCGATACCATGTACCGCCACTGCATGATGACAGGCATTCCGCATGCGCTGCTCGAAGTACGGCAGGACCTGATCGAAGACGAGAGCGGCATATCGGCATGGGCCGAACGCCTGGCGCCGATATTTGCAGCGATGAACGCCGATCCCGCCTTGCACGGATACGACGTCCATCTCTCGCGCACCGGTCCCTATTGAGGGATGGACCCTGTTGAATGAAAGGAAGCGAGATGACCGCGCTCAGCAAAGAACAGCAGACCGAATTCGAGGCAGCCGCCTTCCGCCGCCTTGTCGCGCATCTTCGTGAACGCAGTGAAGTGCAGAACATCGACCTGATGAATCTGGCCGGCTTTTGCCGCAACTGCCTGTCGAACTGGTACCGCGAAGCCGCCGAGGCCGAAGGAGTCCCGGTTACCAGGGACGAATCGCGCGAGATGGTCTATGGCATGCCTTATGAAGACTGGAAGAAACTCCACCAAAACGAGGCCTCGCCTGTGCAAAAGGCTGCTTTTGAACTGCACAACCCACACAAATAGCTCGGGCGGCCGACAACAGCCTTGACCGTGACGCCGCTTCGCGGCAGTCACGTGCCTTCAAAATTGATCATCCCCAACCAGGAGAACACGATGTCTGATGCTCATGGCGTCGCCCGCGACCAGCTCCGCGCTTTCATCGAGCGCATTGAACGGCTGGAAGAAGAAAAGAAGACCATCGCCGACGACATCAAGGACGTCTATGGCGAAGCCAAGGGAATGGGCTTCGATACCAAGATCCTGAAGAAGGTCGTGGCGCTGCGCAAGAAGGACGAGCAGGAGCGCATGGAAGAGGAAGCCATCCTCGACACTTACCTGCACGCACTCGGCATGATCGAGTCGCCGCCGGAAGGCTGATCGCCCCTCATTGCTGATATGCCGATAAGCCGCCGGACCACCCGGCGGCTTATCTTTTGGGTAGACTACACAAGCCATAACGACCGCCCCGCCGGTCGGAGCAGCCAAAAAGAAAAACCGCCGGATCGCTCCGACGGTTTTGATGTTCAGGTATCGGCCGGCTCAGTTCGTGTTGAACTTGCGCACTTCCATGAAGTTCACAGCCGTGCCGCTGAAGCGGGCCGGGTCGACCGAAGCGGTCTTGACGTTGAAGCCCTCGGCATACACGGCGGTCGGCTGGGCGCGCATCGTCCGGCTGACGAAGCGTGGCGCCTTCACCTGCTTGGAGGCCATTTCCAGACGGGCATTGGTCAGCGCCCACTGCGAAATCATCTTCTGCGTCAGCTTCGGCTCGGTGCGAACAGTCGCGCGGCTGGCGTCCGCCGCGGCGGCTTCCTTGTGTGTCGGGCGGCCGCCCTTGGTGGGCAGAGCCTGCGACACGGCGTTTTCGGCGGCCGGTTCATCAAAGCCGTCGCCGAAGCTTGCCGATTTTGTCATCGGCGCCAAGGCTGCGAGCTCGAGCGGCGGCTTTGCGGCGGGCGCCTTCTGCGTCATCGCGGCGTTGATTGCCTGCTCGACCGTCATCTCAGGCGCCTGCGCGGCAACCTGGTTTTCCCCACCCTTGTTCTGCTGGTCGAGCGCATCGGCGACGGCAGGAGACAGTCCGCCGTCCTGATCCGCCTCGTCGGCCTCTGCTTCCGGATCGGCATTGGCCGCAGCCAGAAGGTTCTCGGCAACGGCGGGGCGTTCGACCGGGGTCGGAACCGGCATTCCGGTCAGCATGGCAGGATCGGTGGATGCGACCTCAGCGTCGCCGGGCGCGCGGCGCTGGCCAAGAAGCGAGGGAACCGGGATGCTGTAGGCGCTGAGATCGGCGAATTGCTGCGGCTGGGCCTGATCGGCCGGAAGCGCTGCGGCAAGGGCCTGCTGGGCGGCATTACCCGAAGACGGTGCGACGAGCGCGCTCGCCACGTCGCTGCCGGCCGGCTGGTTGCTGAAGGCCGGGCGAACCTGCGGCACCGGTGCGTTCAGATCGGCGACTTCGGTCTGCTGCGGCTCGGCAGGCGCGGGCTCGGCCTTCGGCGGCGTCGCCTTGGCGACGGCGACAGGCGTCGAATCGTCGTTCTCGTCTTCCTGCTCGTCAGCCCCGCCGCCAAAGAGTGCTTCGAACAGCGTCTTATGCTTCGGCGCCGATTCGGAAGCGCTGGCGATTTCGATCTGCGTACCGCTGACTCGGCGCTTGTAGTCAGCCATCGCTTGCTGATAACCCGGCAGCGGCTTGCCGTCGGCCGGAATATGGATGGTGTTGCCGTTCGGGAAGAGCCGGACAAGCTCGTCGCGGCTCATGCGCGGCCAGGCGCGCACGCCGCCAACATCCATGTGCACAAAGGGCGAGCCCGATTTCGGATAGAAGCCGACGCCGCCGACCTGCATCTTCATGCCGATCCCGCGCAATGTCGCAAGCTTAACGTCCGGAATGAAGAAGTCCATCGCCTTGCCGAGCATGTGCTGGCTCTTTTCGGCGACACCCGAATTGCGCGAGCGACCACGCAGCATCTCGTTTGTACCCGGCGAACGGAAACCGCAGACGACGTTGATATAATCCCTGGAACCGCTCTGGCGATAAACTTCCCAGATCAGGTCGAAAAGGCGCGGGTCCATCTTCGTCGGCTGGTTCTTGCGCCAGTCGCGCAGGAAGCGGTTCAGCTGCTCCAGACCCTTCGGGTCGAACTTGCCGTTGCGCTTGTAGGTGATGACTGCTTTTTCGCCGGTATGGATGAAATAGAGCTTGAGGCTACGGGTGTCACCCGCTGCCTCAGAAGGCGTACTGACGAATACCGGTGAGGAAACCGCGAGCGCAAGAAGGGCGGCTGCTACCGTCCTTACTGCCTTTCCGCAGATGTCGGCGCACAACAAGCGCCAGCTCAAGCGCGAAGGCTTGGAATTCTCATTCAGATTCGGCAACTCGATCCCCGTCAGACAGACAATGTCCCGTACTGTCTCAGATGACTGTCAAATGCGGTCACACGATGGCAAAAATGCCACACATGATCAACCTTTTCTTTACATAGTGAACGAGCCACTAACAAGTGGTTTATGATCAGTAACAAATCGTGGTTGCCTTAGTCTTAACAAAAAGCCCTTAAGCCGCATCTTTCTGGGGATTATCGGGGTCTATGCCGTAATCTTTGAGCTTGCGATAAAGTGTGGACCGGCCGATGCCAAGTTTGCGCGCTACTTGACTCATCTGCCCGCGATAAAATTTGAGCGCGAATCGGATGAGTTCCTCCTCGACATCCGCAAGCCTGCGCACGTCGCCTGAGGGATTGACGCTGGCGATCGCGTTTTCGGAGGCTTCCGACAGACGGTGGTGCACCTCTCCCGAGATCGATGCCCTGAACTCCTCACCATAACTGTCGTCGGGATCGAGGCCGGTATTGTCGGCAACGAGGGCCAGGTGATCCACGACTTCGTATTCCGGAAGCTGGGCGGCGATCTGCGGGAAGTCCCCTTCCGTCAGCTCCGGCCCTTCGGCAAGAACGACCGCGCGGAAGATCGCATTTTCGAGCTGGCGGATATTGCCCGGCCAGTCATAGGCGGTCAGCAGCGCCAGCGCGCCTGAGTTGACCGTCATGCGGCGACCGTTCTTCTGCTCGCTGGAGAAGCGGTCGGCAAAGACGCGCACCAGATGCGGAATATCTTCCTTGCGCTTGCGTAGCGCCGGGATGGTAATCGGGAAGACGTTGAGGCGATAGTAGAGATCCTCGCGGAAATGGCCGTTCTTGACCTCCTCGATCAGATCCTTGTTGGTTGCCGAGATCAGCCGGACATTGACCTTGTGTGCGGTGCGCGCACCG
>Ga0123341_1000015_pt1 | contig 86184 bp, 77 predicted proteins | sample Turbeapinknodule_FD_89959 | JGI IMG/M metagenome (GOLD analysis project Ga0123341, IMG submission 89959) | Root nodule microbial communities of legume samples collected from Mexico - Turtle bean Mexico pink nodule | ecosystem: Host-associated > Plants > Roots > Nodule | place: Mexico: Nepantla...
ACAAAGGGCATACGAGAACTCGCATTGGAACCAGCCGGTGGAGACCCCGGAACCATAGCAAGCGCTCGATGCGCGGATAGTGAACCAACGCCGCGGACGCGGTGTAAGTTCGGCTTTGTCTGCCATGGATTGGAGGGAGAATCCCAACCGCACTTCCGGCAATGATGGTGTGCCTCTTCAGTAACCCCCGCTGATGGAAAGCAGGGAGAGAACAAAAAGGCCCGCACCGTCGTTGCTTCAGGCGTCCTCGCATTTTCCGGTTGGCCGAAATAGCGACTGGAGGGGTTAATTCCAGGTACCTTACCGATTTCCTCACCAATTCGAGGGTTCGGCGGACACCCATGGGCACGTGCGACTTTGGGCTGAGGTGGAAATAAGAATATTCGCCTTCATAATCAAGCGATTTTTTGATCTGAGGCTCAAAAAAATAATTGAACAAAACGAGCCGATTTGTTCAACATTCCCAAACAGCCTGAGGGATGTCCATGGATACCTTGACCCGCATACGTGCCTTCATCGATGTCGTCGAGGCCGAAGGCTTTTCCGCCGCCGCCAGGCGCACGGGCCGCTCCAAGGCGCTGCTCTCCAAATATGTGCGCGAATTGGAAGATGAGCTCGGCGCCCTGTTGCTCAACCGCACCACCAGGCAGTTCTCGATGACCGAGGCCGGCCACACCTATTACCGCAGCGCCTCGGATATCCTGAAGGAGATCGACAATCTTGCCGACCTCGTGCGCGAAAACAATGCGCAGCTAAAGGGGCGGCTGCGCATATCAGTGCCGCGCACCTTCGTCGACGCCGATGTTGGCCAGTCGCTGATCGATTTCTCCAGGGAGAACCCGGACCTTTCGCTGGAGATCGCCGCCGACGACCGGTTTGTCGATCTGATCGAGGAAGGCTTCGACGTAGCGATCCGCATCAGCAAGCTCGAAGATTCCGGCATGATCGCCCGCAAAATCTCCGATTTCCGCGTCCATCTCTGCGCCACCCCAGAATTTCTCGAACGCCATCCCGATCTCGAGCACCCCAGCGATATCTCCAACGTCCCCTTCGTTGTCGATACCAATGCGCGCACCCAGGCGAGCATTCGCTTCCACAATCCCGACAACACCTCATTCGCCGTCGCCGTCTCCGGCCCGATGGAGGTCAACAGCCCGCATGCGACATTACGCGCGGCCCTCGCCGGCATCGGCATCGCCCTCATCCCCGACTTCATCGCCCGCAAACCGATCGAGAGCGGCGCGCTGGTGACGCTGTTCAACGATTACCTCCCGACCGACCGTGGCATTTATGCCGTCTATCCGCACCGCCGCTACCTGCCGGCGAAGGTGAGGATCTTCGTCGATTACCTCAACAACTGGTTCAAGAAACATCCATAGCGCCGCCCTTGCGGCTGCGACAGCTTGCCCCGCGCCAACCCGCGGCTCTCTGAATCCAATGCGGAATCGGTCCCAATTCCGTCCCAATTGCTGGCAAGAAGTCAGGGTCACCGAACAGGGCAGCGGGATAGATGAAATATTCGACGATACTGATTGCCGCGCTTGTTTCGCTGGCGCCGGCCGCCGCCTTTGCCCATCCGCACATTTTCGTGGAGGCCCGTCTCGAGGTCGTGGCCGATAAGGACGGCAATATCGAGGAATTGCGCAATGTCTGGCGCTTCGATGAGGTTTTTTCCTCCTCGGTGGTCATGGATTTCGACAAGAATACCGACCTCAAGCTGGAGCCGAACGAGCTTGCGGAGGTCGGAAAAACGGTGAAGCAGTCGCTTGCCGAATATGATTACTACATGAACCTGACGATCAACGGGAAGAACGTCACCGTCCAGAAGCCCGACATCATCCATGTTGACTACAAAGATGGCCAGCTGCTGATGTTCTTCGCGGTCAAGCCGGCGGAGAAGATGCCGCTCAAGGGCAGGCTCACCTTCGGCGTCTACGACCCGTCGCTCTATACCTCGATCGATTTCCCCACAGACAACGAACTTTCACTGGTCGGCGACGGCTTCAAGACCTGCAAACATCAGGTGGTGCGGCCGGATGCCGACCAGGTGATCTCGCAGAACAAGCAGTCGCTGACCGACGCCTTCTTCAATGATCCCACCGGCACCAACATGTCTAAACTCTTCGCCACCCGGCTGGAGGTCACATGCTGACGAAACGCCTGCCGTTCATCCTCGCCGCTTTGGTCTTGGCGCTTCTGGCGGCGGCAAGCCTCGCCCATGCGCAATCGCCGCTCGGCATCGGCACGGCGGAGCCGAGCTTCCAGCCGACCGGCGGGCCGCTCGCGCCGCTTTTGCTCTATGTGAACTATGAGCAGCAGGCCTTCTACCGGGCGTTGACCGATGCCCTGAAGGCGATGCGCCAGGACCCGTGGCAACTGGCATCGCTCATCGGCCTCTCCTTCGCCTATGGCGTCTTCCATGCCGCCGGCCCCGGTCACGGCAAGGCGGTCATCTCCTCCTACATGATCGCCAACGAGATCGAACTGAAGCGCGGCGTGGTGATTTCCTTCATTTCGGCCTTCATCCAGGGGGTGGTGGCGGTGGCGCTGGTCGGCGGCGCCTGGCTGGTGCTGCGCGGCACCGGCATCACGCTGACGGCGGCGACCCATGCAATGGAGATCGCAAGCTTCGTCATGGTCATCCTCTTCGGCGGCTGGCTGCTATTGCGCAAACTGCGCTCGATGGTCGGCAACATGCCGCGCCGCCGACTGATGGCGACACCTGCCGGACCGGTCAGCATGATGCTCGACTGGAAGGACAATGCCGCCGAACGCCAGGCCTATGCCTTCAGCGGCAAGGCGCAGGCCGTCGAAGCCGGCCACACTTTCGTTCCCGGCATGGCCTGCGAGACCTGCGGCAACGCCCATGTGCCGGATCCCACCCTGCTTGCCGGCGACAGGTTCAGCGCCCGCGAGGCCTGGTCGGCAATCGTCGCCGTCGGCCTTCGCCCCTGCTCCGGCGCTTTGCTGGTTATGACCTTCTCGCTGCTGAACGGGCTCTATCTCGGCGGCGTGCTGTCGGTCGCCGCCATGTCGCTCGGCACGGCGATTACCGTTTCCCTGCTTGCCACGCTTGCCGTCACTGCCAAGAGTGCCGCCGTCCGCCTCTCCGGGCGCGGCTCGACCGCCTCGGTCTGGATCGGCAACACCATCGAAATCCTCGGCGCTTTGCTCGTCATCCTGATGGGCGCGCTGCTGCTCGGGGCCTCGCTGCAGGGATAACTTATTTCCCCCTGCTGCGCTGGTAACGCGCCCGCAGCCAGAAAACCGCGAAAAATGCCATGATCAGGCAGACGCCGACGACGATCGCCAGCACCGGCGAGAAATTGCCGATCCACAGAACGATGGTCGGCAGGAAATAGATGACCAGCGCGGCGGCAAACAAGATGATGCCGGCGGCAGTCGCCTGCGAGCGGCTCTCGGGGCTCATACGAGCCTTTCCTTTTGGAGATCGGCACGGATATCCTGCAGACGGCGGATCTGGTTGCCCTCGGCATCGAAATTCTCCGGCGAAAGCCAGGCCTCGAAGGCATCGTTGAGCAGCGGCCATTCACTATCGATCATCGAGAACCAAGCAGTGTCGCGGTTGCGGTGCTTGGCAATCATGTGCTGGCGGAAGACCCCTTCGAAGCTGAAGCCGTAACGCGCCGCCGTCGTCTTGCTCGCCTCGTTCTTATTGTCGCATTTCCATTCGTAGCGGCGGTAGCCGAGCTCCTCGAAGACGTGCTTGGCCATCAGATAATGCGCTTCGGTCGAAAGCGGCGAACGCTTCATCTGGGGACCATGTGCCACCCCGCCGATCTCGACGACGCCGTTTGCCGGGTCGGCGCGCATATAGTTCGCCATGCCGACAATCTTGCCGGTAGCGTTGTCGCGGAAGATATGGGTGAGCCAGCCGGACTTGGTGTAGACGGTCTCAAGCCAGTTGGCGAAATCTTCGATCCCGGAAAAATCGTCCTGCGCGAAATAGAGAAGCAGCGGGTTGATGCCCATGCCGCCAAGCCCGTCCCACAGCGCCTCGAGATGGTCGGCACGCCGATAAGGTTCGACGGTGACAAAACGGCCCATCAGCGTCACCGGCTTCGGCGCCGGGCAACCCTTGAAATCTGCAAGATCGCGCATCTTCACTCCCCTTGTCCAAGAGTGGAGTGGATAGGCCAGCCGCCCGACAAAGGCAACCGGCCTGGTTGTCACTGTGACAAGGTAACTTTCGCAGAGGACACTGTCGCCTCGATATGATCGACCAGCTGGTCGGCAAGGCCGAGCCTGCCGGCAAGCAGATCGAGATAACCGCGCTCGGCGCGCGAATCCGGCTCGATGGTGAGCCGCGAGGCGGTATAGAGTTCGACGCGCTGTTCCTCTGTCGTCGCGGCGGCCACAAGCGCGTCGATATCCGTGGGCGAAGCGAGTTCATGCTCGATGAAGGCCGCGGCCTCGCCGCTGACGTCGGCAGCCTTGACCTTGTCCATGATGAGGGCGCGTTCGGCATCGTCGATATGGCCGTCTGCCTTGGCGGCGGCGATCATCGCGCGGATCAGCACCAGCACGAACTCATTGCTGCCGGCCGGCGAGGCCGGCCCGAAACCGGATTCGACAGGCGGCGGCAGAAGGACAGGATTGTTTGCCGACGGTGCATCTGAAGGGGCTGCAGGCGCCTGGCCTGCCTGGTAATTCTTGTAGGCCTGGTAGCCGAGGCCGGCAATGGCGGCAAGACCGCCGATCGCCAATGCATTGCCGGCAATACCCCGGCCTGTCTTGGTGCCGAGAAGCGCGGCGGCGATCGCACCGGTCGCCAGCGGGTTGTTTTTAGCCGTCTGGACAGCGTCGCCAGCCCTGTCGCGGACGGAGCCGCCGAGACCCGGCACCTGCGAACCCAAGAACTGGTCGAGAAGCTTCTTCGCGTCGAACATTCCTCGTCATCTCCCTGTTGAAGCCGGAAGAGTAGATAGGTTCGCGACGGATCGAATACAAACAGAGGAGAGGGAATTGTGCCGTGAGGCTCAACCCCTCCTAAACTCAGGCCTTCAGCCCCGCAGCCTCCGCCGCGAGCCTGGTAATCCCTGCCCAGTCGCCGGCCGCGACCAGTTCCTTCGGCGCCACCCACGAGCCACCGACGCAGATGACGTTCGGCAGCGACAGATAATCATTGGCATTCTTCAGCGAAATGCCGCCGGTCGGGCAGAACAGCGTACCGGCAAGCGGCGAAGAGAGCGCCTTCAGCAGGGCCGCGCCACCGGCCTGCTCCGCCGGGAAGAACTTCAGCACCTGATAGCCTTCTTCGCGCAAAGCCATGACTTCGCTGGCGGTCGCGGCACCCGGAAGCAGCGGCACCTCGGAATCCGCAGCCGCATCGAGGAGTTCCTGCGTGGTGCCCGGGCTGACGATAAACTTCGAACCGGCTTCGACGGCGGCTTCCCAATGGGCGGCATTCAGGATCGTGCCGGCGCCGACTTCGGCGCCCTCGACCTCGGCGGCGACTGCGCGCACGGCATCGAGTGCCGCAGGTGTGCGCATGGTGACCTCGATCGCCTTCAGACCGCCTGCGACAAGCGCGCGGGCCAGCAATACGGCCGACTTGGCATCGTCGACGATCAGGACCGGAACGACGGGCTGGAGTTTCAGGATGGAAAGGAGCTTCTCTGTTTTCTCGCCCATGGCCGTGCGACTTCCTTGAAACGATTGAAATTGGTCCCCGAATAACGCCCCGGCGGAACCTTGTCGAGGTAAAACCAATTCACCTAACAAGATGGGTATGAAATCCGTGGAAATTGGGCTACCGTGCCCCGATCGTCACAAAAGGTTCACCGATATGGCGAAAGAGATCGAGCGGAAATTCCTCGTACGCAGCGATGGATGGCGTTCCGCCGTTGAGACGAAGTCCGTTCTGAGGCAGGGCTATATCGCCTCGATGGACGATCGCTCCGTCCGAGTGCGCATCCTCGATAGCAAGAAGGCGAGACTGACGATCAAGATCGGCCGCAGCGCCATCACCCGTGACGAATTCGAATACGACATCCCTGTCGCCGATGCCGAGGAACTGTTGCAGAACGCGATCGGCATCGTCATCGAGAAGACGCGCTACCGCGTTCCGCATGAAGGTTTCGTCTGGGAGGTCGACGTCTTTGCCGGCGAACATCGTGGGCTGGTGATTGCCGAGGTCGAGATGACCGCAGAGACCGACGAGCCGGCCCTGCCCGCCTGGCTTGGGCGCGAAGTGACCGGCGATTTCCGTTATTCCAACCAGGCCCTTGCCACAGAATATGGGCACGACAGGCATGGCCTATCGCATTCGGCCTAAGGCCGATTTCACCACGGAGTTCCGCAGCGCCGCGAAAGAGCAACTGGACGACGCCATCGCCCTTATCGAAGAACAGCCGGACGGCGCGCATGAGGCAATCCATTCCTTCCGCAAGAATCTGAAACGATTGCGCTCGCTCTACCGGCTCGTGGCTCGCGAGGTGCCGGATTTCCAGTATCGCGAAAATGCCAGGCTGCGCGATCTCGCCCACTCGCTTTCGGCGATCCGCGATGCCAACGCCCTGGTCGGCACAGCGCAATATCTGCAGCAATCGGCCCGCGAGCCGGAGGAGAGCGAGGCGCTCGGCCGTATCGTCACTATTCTCGAAGGACGCCGTAACTGGATGGCGGAAGCCGAAAGCGGTCTGGAACGGCGGCTGGCGGAAACCTCGGACGTTCTGAAGGAGGCGATCGTCGCCCTGGATGCGGTCTCATTCGATGGCGGCCACCGCAAGAACGCCCGCAAGCTGGCGAAGAGCTGGCGCCGCACCGCGCGAAAGGCGAAGACAGCGCTTGCGGCCTGCCACGGCGAGGCATCGGCCGACGAATTCCATAATCTGCGCAAACGCACCTACGACTACAGACTTTATCACGGCCTTTTGCGCGATCTCTGGCCGGGCGCGATGAAGGCGAAGCGCAATGCGGCCAAGGAACTCGTCGAGGATCTCGGCCACATCCACGATCTTGCCGTGCTCTCCGAATTGGTCGAGGCCGAGCCGCAGCTCTTCACCCGCAATGACGACCTGGCACATCTTCTCGACGCCATCATCTTCCGCCAGCAGGAAGACCGGCGGCAAGCGCTTGTCAAAGCCGAAGCCGTCTTTGCCGATGATCCCGACGAGGAAGCGCAGCGCATCGAGCTTCTCTGGCTGACGGCCGGGAGTTGAAACCCGCCCCGGCGAAGGCAATTGCGCGATCCGCCGATTTTCTGTATTTCCGCCCCATGACCGACAGCCTGACACACACCAGCCCGTTTCTCGTGGCCGCACTTTACCATTTCGTTTCCGTGCCGCGCTTTGCCAGCCTGCAGGCTCCGCTGCAGGCGCTTTGCGAAGAGAGCGGCGTCAAGGGAACGCTGCTTCTGGCCCATGAGGGCATCAACGGCACGATTGCCGGACCGGATGCCGGCATCCAAGCCGTCCTCTCCTTCCTGCGCGCCCAGCCCGAATTTTCCGGCTTGGAGCATAAGGAAAGCCGCGCCTCGAAAATGCCTTTCCTGCGCATGAAGGTGAAGCTGAAAAAGGAAATCGTCACCATGGGTGTCGAGGATATCGACCCCAACAAGGTGGTCGGCACCTATGTGGCACCTCAGGACTGGAACGCGCTGATCTCCGATCCCCATACGATCGTCATCGACACCCGCAACGATTACGAGACGGCAATCGGCACCTTTCGCGGCGCGCTCGATCCGAAGACCAAGACCTTTCGCGAATTTCCCGATTGGGTGCGCAGCAATCCCGGCCTGCACAACAAGCCGAAGGTGGCCATGTACTGCACCGGTGGCATACGCTGCGAGAAGGCCACCGCCTTCATGAAGGCCGAGGGCTTCGACGAAGTCTATCATCTGAAGGGCGGCATCCTGAAATATCTCGAAGAAGTGCCGCAGGAGGAAAGTCTCTGGGACGGCGCCTGCTTCGTTTTCGACGAGCGCGTCTCCGTCGAGCACGGGCTGAAGGAAGGCGAACACCGGCTGTGCCATGCCTGTCGCAACCCGATCACCGCAGAGGAAATCACCTCGCCGCTCTACGAGGAAGGCGTTTCCTGCAGCCATTGCTACCCCACGCGCACGGAAGAGGATCGGCTGCGCTACCGTCAGCGGCAGCACCAGATCGCCCTCGCCAGGAAACGCGGCCGGCGGCATATCGGCAGCTGAGTGAGGATCCTTTCCGGATCAGCCTCATTTCACGAAATCCGCCCGCGCCCCTCAGGCTGCGCCGAGACGGCGGCGGTCTGCCGGTTCGGCTGTATGCCGCGCGTGCAGCATCTCTGTGATGCGATCCGCCGTCATCGGTTTTCCGAACAGGTAACCCTGCAGGCAATCGCAGCCGAAAAGGCGCATGGCGATTGCCTGTTCCTCGGTCTCGATGCCCTCGGCCGTCACCGGAATGTCGAGAGAGCGGGCGAGCGCCACAGTTGCCTGCAGCATCTCGCGCTGGCGCTTGTCCTCGTTGACCCCCATGACCAGCGAACGGTCGATCTTGATCCGATCGAAGCCGAACTGCCTGAGATAACCGATCGAGGAGAAGCCGGAGCCGAAATCGTCGAGCGCCACCTTCACCCCCAGCGCTTTCAGCCGTTCGATCGACTGGCGGGTACGCTGCGGATTCTGGATCATGTAGCCTTCGGTGATCTCGAGCGTGATGCGGCCGGCCTCGATCTCCGTCTGCTTGAGCACGTAGCGCACATAATCGGCGAAGGCGGGATTTCGAAACTGACCGGGAGAGACATTGACCGAGACGTTGAGTTCCGGCCATTGCTTGGCCGTCTCGCAGGCCTTGCGCAGCACGAATAGGCCGAGCGATTCGATGAGACCGCTGGTCTCGGCGATCGGGATGAAGACCTCGGGTGAAACGGGCCCGTGACCCGGACGGTTCCAGCGCACCAGCGCCTCGACGCCGGTCGGCGCATACGAGGCCGCATCGATCAGCGGCTGGTAGGCGAGCGTCAGGTCACCGCTTTCGATGGCCATCCTGAGATCGAGTTCCAGCGCATTGCGCTGCTCCCGGTCGGCGTCCATCGACGGATCGTAGAGTGTCATGCGGGCGCGGCCGGCTTCCTTCGCCTTATACATGGCAAGGTCCGAGCGGCGCACCAGCTCCTCGCGCCCGATCGTGCCGACGGGCGACATGGCGATGCCGATGCTCGCCCCGACGACGACGACGCGGCGACCGATCTCCAACGGCTCGACCAGAAAATCGAGGATCTGCTCGGCAAGCTGCAGGGCCGCGGCATTCTCGCCGTCCGAGAGAAAGGCGATGGCAAATTCATCGCCGCCGATGCGGGCTAGAACCGCGCCCTGCGGAATGAGCACGTCGAGGCCGGCCGCGACCGCGCGGATCAACTGGTCGCCGGTACCGTGGCCATAACTGTCATTGACTTCCTTGAAGCCGTCGAGGTCGAGATAAAGCAGCAGCACGTTACGTTTGGTCTGGCGCGCCTCGGCGACGAAACGGTCGACGGCAAGCCCGAGACCGTCGCGATTGGAAAGTCCGCTCAGCCGGTCACGCAGCGCCTCTTCGCGGGCGCTGTTTTCCTCGGCCTTCAACCGGCGCCCGGCAAGCCAGCCGATGACCAGCAGCACCACGAAGAACAGCCCGACGAGGCCCAGCGCCTCCAGGACCATCGGCCGCACCTGTGCGTAGCCGACATCACCCGGCGAACGCGAGGTCCAGACGAGTTTGTTGAGCGTCGCCCCCGTCGGATCGACGATCGGCACGAAAAAATCGGCTTCGAAGCTCGCCGGGGCCAGTCTCAGCCCGCCGATGACATAGGTCTGGCCGAGTGCGGCCACCCGATCATTGTCGAGATGGCGGGCAAAAACGAGATAGCGGCGGTGGCCGGCGGGCGCATCCTGCGCGCCAGATTTTTTCCGCACCAGGGCAACGCCGACGGCGGCAACACCCCGTTTAGTGGTGACGAAGCCGACCGCTTGGGGAGTACCGGCCGGGCCTGCCGCCTTCGCCGTCTCGAACAGGGTCCAGAGCGACGGCGCGAAGACATCCGCGAGCGGCTCCTCCATCGGCTTGCCGTCGCGATAGGCCATGATCGGCTGCTTCGCCTCATCGATGACGATCGCCATGTCGAAAAGCGCGCTATTGACCGACATCTCGCCGTAATTGCTCACCGTCCAAGCCATGCCGTCGGGCGAATAGACGTTGACGGCGGCATCGTCCCAGGCGGCGTAATCGTCGAGCGTCGCGCCGAGTTGGTCCTCGAAAGTCTTCAACGCCCCGATCGTCGTTTCGCGCGAGCGTTCGTCATCGAGGAGATTGGCATTTTCGGCCACGCGTTCGAGCGCCGTCAGCACCATGACGGTGACGATTGCGACGATGACGGCAAAGGAGAAAAGCACACCCGTGACGGTAATGTGACGGCCTACTCCCAATCCTTTGCTCTGCGACTTTCCGGCTGTCTGCATTACGGCTCCCTGACCGGCCGACTTTGCCAGTCAAGGGTTCAAAAACGTTTAAGCAAACGCTGCAGATCTTTGTGCCCACACGTGAGGGTTACGATCAACCCGTTTTGTGATTGCCCTTCGGGAATTGCGCCGCGAGTTCGCGATACCACTTGCCGCTGTTCTTCACCGTACGGACCTGCGTTTCGTAGTCGACATGAACGAGGCCGAAGCGCATGCGGTAGCCTTCCGCCCATTCGAAATTATCCATCAGGCTCCAGGCGAAATAGCCGCGCATGGGATAACCGTCCTTGATGAGGCCGGCCACGACATCGAGATGGTCGCCGAGATAATCGAGACGCATTGTGTCGTCCGCCTCGCCGCCGACGACATCGGTGTTGTCGCAGGCTCCGTTCTCGGTGATGTAGCATTCCGGGAGTTCATAACGGCGGTAGAGGCCCTCGACCAGGAGCTTCAATCCCGGCGCGTAGATTTCCCAGCCGATATCGGTTTTCACATCGCTTACCGGCGGTGCTTTCACCGTCCAGGGAAAATCGCCTTTTCGTTCGGCATCCTCGGCGACGCGCTCCGGCGTGTAGTAATTCAGACCCCACCAATCGAGTTTCTGGCTGATCAGCGTCATGTCGCCGTCCTCGATCACAGGCATGCGGTCACCGAGCGCCTCGACGAATTCCTTCGGATATTCGCCCTTGAAGACGGGATCGAAAAAGGCGCCGTTGTGAAACTGGTGCGCACGTTCGGCGGCGGCAAGATCGGCCGGGCTGTCGGAGCCTGGGATGATCGAGGCGGCGTTGAGCACAAGCCCGACGGGCACAGCGGGGGCTTCCGAGCGGATCGCCTCGACGCCGAGACCGTGGGCAAGGTTCATATAATGCATGGCGTGCAGGGCGGCCTGCATATTGCGCTCGCCCGGCGCATGGATGCCGTAGAGGTGGCTCAGCCAGACGATGCACCAGGGCTCATTGAAGGTCGCGACGGCGTCGAGACGGTCGCCAAGCCGGTTCATCACCGTCTTGGCGTAGCGCTGAAAGGCATAGGCAGTCGAGCGTGCCGTCCAGCCGCCGTCGCCGGCAAGCAGCAGCGGCAGGTCCCAATGATAGAGCGTCGCAAAGGTCTTGATCCCGCGCGCCTTGCAGCCGTCGACCAGCCGGTCATAGAAATCGAGGCCTGCCTCGTTCACCGCACCCGTGCCGTCGGGGATAACGCGCGGCCAGGCAATCGAGAAGCGGTAGGCTTCGACACCCATACCCTTGATGAGATCGAGATCCTGCTCCAGCCGGTTATAGTGGTCGCAGGCGACGTCGCCATTGTCGCGATTATAGACGCGGCCCGGCATCTTGCAGAAAGCATCCCAGATGGACGGCTTGCGCCCGTCGGCCTTGGCGGCGCCTTCGATCTGGAAGGCGGCGGTGGCGACGCCGAAGGTGAAATCGCCGGGAAGGCGGCTTGCAAGAGACTTCGCATCGATCATCTGTAAATCCCGTCTCAGCGTGTGAATGGACCGTTTGAACTCGGATTTAGCCAAGCCGGAAAACAAAGTACAGGCTTGGGAAAAGAAAAACTGCAACGTTACAGTATGCAGCGCCGGGCGGCAGTAAATGCACTATTCCGTCACCCGACCAGCGGCGATTTTCGCTCTCACTCCCTCATAACGCGGATGTCAGCAGTCGTGACTTGCTGTCGCACCCGCAATCTCTGACACAGGTCGGACATCGCAAACATGAAAGGAATCCGATGCTGTCTTCGATCCCTCTGCTGCAGCCCCATCTGCTGAGCCTGCTGCGCATCGTCTGGTCTCTCGTGCTGTTCAGCTACGGAACCCAGAAAATCCTGCATTTTCCAGCCGCGGCCAGCGTACCACCTGCAGGCTCGCTTTCGTGGGTTGCCGGGCTTATCGAACTCATCCTCGGCTTCCTGGTCCTGGTCGGATTCCAGACCCGGATCGCCGCCTTCGTGCTCTTCGGCCTGATGGCTTTTGCCTATTTCATCGGCCACGCGTCGAAGGGCATTTACCCCGCGCAGAATGGCGGCGTCGCGGCAATCCTGTTCTGCTTCATATTTCTGTATCTGGCCGCAGGTGCCAGACCGCTCAGCGTCGACAATCTGCTGAAGCGCGGTCGCACCGCGGCAGCTTGATCACCATAAACAAAACGCCGAGGCGACGTGAGTTCGCCTCGGCGTTTTTCATTCTGCGACGGGGATCGGTCAATTCACACCTTGACCCATGCGCCGTTCTTCTTGGAGGAGGCGACGCAAGCCTCGACGAAGGCCACGCCCTTCACGCCGTCATCGACTGTCGGGTAGACCACCGCCTTGTCGACGGCCTTGCCCTTCTTGCGGGCGTTGATTGCATGCGCGGCTTCCGTATAAATCGTCGCAAACGCCTCCAGATAACCCTCTGGATGCCCTGACGGCACGCGCGAAACGCGGCCGGCAGCCGCGCCCGATCCTGCGCCACCCCGCGTGATCAGCCGCTTCGGTTCGCCGAACGGCGTGTACCAAAGATAGTTCGGGTCCTTCTGGGTCCATTCAAGCCCGCCCTTGCTGCCGTAGACGCGCACCATCAGGCCATTCTCATGGCCGGGCGCCACCTGGCTACACCAAAGCATGCCCTTAGCCGGCTTCGCCGAGCCCTTGGCCTTGAAGCGCAGCATGACATGGGCGTTGTCATCCAGTCGGCGGCCGGGAACGAAGCTGTCGAGATCGGCGGCGAGACTGTCGAGTTCCAGGCCTGACATGAAGGAGGCGAGATTATACGCGTGCGTGCCGATATCGCCTGTGGAGCCGCCGACGCCCGATTGCGCTGGATCGGTACGCCAGGCGGCCTGCTTCTGGCCGGTCTGCTCGACTGCTTCAGTCAGCCAATCCTGCGGATATTCGGCCTGGACCACTCTTATATCGCCGAGTTCGCCGTTCGCGATCATTTCGCGCGCCTGACGCACCATCGGATAACCAGTGTAATTATGTGTCAGCACGAAGAGCGCGCCGCTTTCGTCGGCAATTTTCTTCAGTTTCTTCGCATCGGCAAGATTCGATGTCAGCGGCTTGTCGCAGATGACATGGATGCCGCGCTTCAGGAATTCCTTGGCCGCATCGTAATGCACATGGTTCGGCGTGACGATCGCCACCGCCTCGATGCCGTTCTTCAGCTTCGCCTCGCGGATCGCCATCTCGCGGTAGCTGGAATAGGTGCGCGACGGATCGAGGCCGAGATCGCGGCCCGACTGAACCGCCTTTTCAGGCGTCGACGACAGCGCGCCGGCGATAAGATCGTACTGATCGTCGATGCGCGCCGCGATGCGATGCACCGCGCCGATGAACGCGCCGGCGCCGCCGCCGACCATGCCGAGCCGAATGCGTGGCTCGCGGGTCTGTTCCGATGATGCTTCGATTGCCATTCTTGTCCTCCTGAAATTTAATCTGGTGCGGATGCGCCCCCTCATCCGGCTGCCGCCACCTTCTCCCCGCTCGCGGGGGAGAAGGGATCTGCGGCGACGTCGATGCCAACTCCGTCGCCCGGTGTGGCAAGTTCCCTCTCCCCGTCAAAACGGGGAGAGGGTTAGGGTGAGGGGCAGCCTCACGGCACGCTTTTTGTTTAAAGCCCCAGCATCCGCCGGTTCGCTGCCTGATCGGTACCGCTGCCGGCAAAGTCGTCAAAGGCCTTTTCAGTGACGCGGATGATATGAGCGGCGACGAATTCGGCCCCTTCGCGGGCGCCATCCTCCGGATGTTTCAGCGCGCATTCCCATTCGACCACGGCCCAGCCGTCGAAATTATTGGCCGTCATTTTCGAGAACACCGCGCCGAAATCGACCTGGCCGTCGCCGAGCGAGCGGAAGCGGCCGGCGCGCTCAACCCAACCTTGATAACCGCCATAGACGCCCTGACGCCCGGTCGGGTTGAACTCCGCATCCTTCACGTGGAACATCTTGATGCGGTCTTTGTAGATGTCGATATTGTCGAGATAATCGAGGCACTGCAGGACGTAGTGCGAGGGATCGTAGAGCATGTTGGCGCGCGGATGGTTCTTCACGCGCTCCAGGAACATCTCGAAGGTGATGCCGTCATGTAGGTCTTCACCGGGATGGATTTCGTAGCAAACGTCGATGCCGTTTTCATCCGCATGATTGAGGATCGGCGTCCAGCGGCGCGCAAGCTCGTCGAAAGCGGTTTCGACCAGGCCGGCGGGGCGCTGCGGCCAGGGATAAATGAAGGGCCAGGCGAGCGCGCCGGAGAAGGTTGCATGCGCCTTGAGGCCGAGGTTTTTCGATGCCGTCAGCGCCATCTTGACCTGCTCGACCGCCCATTCCTGGCGCGCCTTCGGATTGCCGCGCACCTCGGGGGCTGCGAACCCGTCGAAGGCTTCGTCATAGGCCGGGTGAACGGCGACGAGTTGGCCCTGCAGATGGGTGGAGAGTTCGGTGATCTCAATGCCGTTTTCGCGGGCCTTGCCGGCGAATTCGTCGCAATAATCCTTGGAGGTGGCCGCCTTCTTCAGATCGATCAGCTGGCTCGCCCAGGTCGGCACCTGGACGCCCTTGTAGCCGATATCGGCCGCCCATTTGGTGATCGCGTCCCACGAATGGAAAGGAGCGGCATCGCCCGCGAACTGGCCAAGGAAGAGGCCAGGGCCCTTGATGGTCTTCATGTCAGATTCCTCCCTGAATATCGACCGTAAACGTTTCTGAAATGTTGTAGCACGCAATTTGGCGGGCGCAAGGCGCCTACTCGCCTCAGCTCGCGTTTGGCGCAAGGCCGGACGCGATATTTGCTGCGAGCTAATCATGCTGGGCTTTGGCGGGCAAGAGGTACGTGCAGCATTTTCAGCGCGCACTGTATCGATCATAAAATGCGCCCATCCTTTCGAATGGGCGCATGTCGCCGACCGATGGATCAGAACGGAGAATCCGGGAAGTAGAAGTCCTTGGCATTGTCCTTGGTGACGAGCGTTGCGTCGAGGATGTAGCTGCCGTGAACCGGAACCTGATCGTAGAGGGCGGCCGCCGTCAACTCCATCGCCGTGCCGACCATCGCCGGCGGATAGAGAACGTCGACGGGGATCAGCTTATCGCCGTCCATGACCTTCTTGACCATGTCCTTGGAGCCGGCGCCGGCAACGACATACTGAATGTCAGTGCGCTTGGCCTGCTCGATCGCCTGCAAAACGCCGACAGCCATGTCGTCGTCCTGGCACCACACTACATCGATCTTCGGATATTTGGTCAGATAGTCCTGCATGACCTTGAAGGCATCGTCACGGTTCCAGTTGCCGTACTGGCGATCGAGAACCTTGACCTTAGAGCCGGCAATACCCTTGTCGAAGCCGTCCTGGCGCTGCTGGTCGATCGGGATCGGCAAACCGCGGATGACGACGACTTCAGCGTCCGGCGTCTTTTCGGCAATGTACTTGCCGGCGACTTCGCCAAGCGCCGGATTGTTGCCGGCGACATAGAGGTCGCGCACGGAATTATCGTTGTTGCTCGGCGCACGGTCGACGAGGGCGACGAACTTGCCCTTGCTTTTGACTTCCTTGATGGCGTTGACGAGCGGATCCGGATCCGACGGCAGAATGACCAGGGCGTCGATGCCCTGCGTGTCGAGATCCTGCACGGCGTTTGCCTGGCTGGCGGCATCCGGCGAGGTCTTGACGATGACGTTAAGACCGGGATGTTCGGCCATCAGCAGCTTGGCGACACGTTCGGCATGGAAGACCACGCCCGAAGTCCAGCCGTGGTCGGCAGCCGGAATGGACACGCCGATCGTGAATTTCTTGTCCTGGGCGTGAGCGGCGCCGGCGAATGTCACCGCCGCAACCGCCAGGCCCAACATCAATTTACGCATGCTATTTCCTCCCAATAATGTCAGGGACTTTTCCATATCGGGACCGGACGCCCTGTAAGCCCGGTCAATTGCAATCCCGGCCATTTGCAAGCCGGATCAGTTCATGTTTTGCGCACCAGCGAGCGCTGCACGAACATGGCGATGATGATGATCGCACCCTGGATGGCGCCGATCAGATACTCGCTGATGAAATTCGAAAGCAGCATGATGTTGCCGACGAGTTCGAGAATGAAGGCGCCGCAGATCGTGCCCCAGACCCTGCCGGCGCCACCCTTCAGCGCGGTCCCGCCGACCACGACAGCGGTGATCGCCTGCAATTCCCACAGGATGCCTGTCGTCGCAGATGTCGACCCGAGGCGCGGAACATAGAGCAGCACGGCGATGGCGACGCACAGGCCCTGGATGACGAAGGCAATCGTCCTGACACGATTGACCGCGATGCCGGAGTAGCGGGCGACATCGCTGTTCGATCCCACAGCGACGACGTGGCGCCCGTAGCGGGTGCGGTAGAGGATGAACGCCGCGATCGCCGTCACCGTCAGGATCACAACGATCGGCGTCGGCATGCCGGCGATATTGCCGAAATAAGCAGGCCGATAGAGCGTCTGGATATCGGCGGAGCGAAGGGTGATCGCACCGCCCTGCGACAGCCATGTGGTCAGTCCGCGATAGATGCCCATCGTGCCGAGGGTTGCGATGAAAGGTTCGATCTTGCCCACCGTGGTGATCAAGCCGTTCGCCAGACCGCAAAGCGCGCCGGCAACCAAGGTGAAGACGACCGCGACCGTCAGCATCAAAGCCGGGTTTTCGATGGCGCCCGAATTCATCAACAAGATCATCAGGCTGGCGACAAAAGCCACCATCGAACCCACCGACAGGTCGAGATCACCTGCCGAGATCACGAAGGTCGCGCCGACCGCGATGATGGCGATGAAAGCGCTGCGCGTGGCGACGTTCGCAAGGTTGGTGATGCCGATGAAATTGGGATTGACCAAGGCCCCGACGATCAGAAGCAGCGCCAGGGCGACGAAAGGCGCGACCGCGCGCAGGTCGACATCCCGCCAGGATCGGCGCCGGATTTCCCTGGTCTCTTCGTGGACACTCATTTCCAAAACCAACCTCCCGCCCATATTCTCTGGGCATCTTATCTGTCGTCCTGATCGGCGAAGCCCTGCTTCAACCCTCAGGCAGCCGCCTTCTTCTTCAGCCCGGCGGCGTAACGCATGATCTCCTGCTCGGAAATCTCATCTCCTTCGAGCACGCCGACGATATGCCCTTCGCGCATCACCACCACCCGCGTGCAGAGGCCTATGACCTCCGGCATCTCCGAAGAGACGACGATGATCGACCGGCCGTCACGGGCGAGTGCCGAGATGAAATGATAGATCTGCTGCTTGGTGCCGACATCGATGCCGCGCGTCGGTTCGTCGATGATGATGATGTCGGGCTCGGTCTCCATGACCTTGGCCAACAGCAGCTTCTGTTGGTTTCCGCCGGACATGCGACCGGCGATGATATTGCCGTCACGAACCCTGATGTCGAAACGGCGCTTGGCCTTTGCCAGCGCGGCCGCCTCGCTGGCTGGGCTGAGATAGCCGTGACTGGCGTGCCTTTCGAGCGATTGCAAAGTCAGATTGGCCACCATGCCGGAGCGCAGCAGCAGCCCCTTCGACTTGCGATCCTTGGTCATGTAGGCCAGCCCGCAGCGATTGGCGGCATGCACGTCGCCGGAGGGCACCGTTTCGCCCTTGATGACCACCTCGCCGTCAAGACGGCTTCGCAAGCCAGCAATCGCTTCCATCAGCTCGGTGCGGCCGGAGCCTATCATGCCGGAGAAGCCGATAATCTCGCCCTTGCGCACCTCGAAGCTTGCATCCTTCACATAGCCCGTCGACACCGAGGCGACGCTCAAGACGATCTCCTCGTCGACATCGGGCTCGACCTTGGCGGGATAGAGGCTGGAAAGTTCGCGCCCGACCATCAGCTGCGCGATCGATTCCCCGTCCAGAATGGAGGTCGGCGACGTCTTGATCCACTGACCGTCGCGCAGCACCGTGACACGATCGGTCAGTTCCATCACTTCATCGAGCTTATGCGAAACGAAGACGAAGCTGGTGCCCTGATCGCGCAGCTTGCGGACCTGCTTGAACAGCATATTGGTCTCTTCCCGCGACAAGACCGCGGTCGGCTCATCCATGAACACGACCCGCGCGTCGCGGCTGATCGCCTTGGCGATCTCGACCATCTGCTTGTCGGCGATGGAAAGCGTGCTGATCAGGGCATTCTCATCGACATGCGACCCGAGCGCATCGAGAACCTTGCGTGTCTCCGAGCGCATATATTTGCGGTCGAGCACACCGAAACGCGTGACTTCGCGCCCGAGAAACAGGCTTTCCGTCACGGTCAGATGTTCGGCGAGATTGAATTCCTGGTGGATGATGACAATGCCGAGCGCTTCGGCGGCGCCATTGGGCGGCAGCACGACAGGCTTGCCATCGAGCACAATCTCGCCGGATGTCGGCTGTTCGAAGCCTGACAATACCTTGACGAGCGTGGATTTTCCGGCGCCGTTCTCACCCATGAGGGCATGGATTTCGCCGGCGCGGAGATCGAAATTGACGCTGAAGAGGACCTGCACACCACTGAAGGATTTGCATATGCGCCTGGCGGACAGCACCGCGGGTGCGGTGTCGGCGATCTCAACGGTCATCATGCCTCCCCCAAAGTCCGCCTCGCATCCGGCAGGAAACCCGGCGCCCACTCCATCACCTTGAACTAGCGCATTCCCATTGTGAAAACCGTTTGCTGTTTTCGGGCGCTGTGCGCTGCGGCTCCCGTCCGCTTTGGAGCTATGTAAACCTTTACATCAGCCATGTAAAGGTTTACATCGTGGATTAACGCAGATCCGTTGAAGCCTGCCTTTGACCTGTCGACAAGTCTGTGTAGTGTCGCGGCGAAGACAGTCCAAGGCAGAGCTCAGTGTCGAATTCCACGCCCGCAACAATCGAAGACGTCGCCCGGATCGCCGAGGTCTCCATCGCGACGGTTTCGCGGGCGATCCACACCCCGGAGAAAGTCGCCAACTCCACCCGGCTCAAGGTCAACCAGGCGATTGCCGTCACCGGCTACACCACCAATGCCATGGCTCGCAGCCTGAGGCTCGGCCGCTCCAACATGATCCTCGTGGTGGCGCCCGACATTGGCGACCCCAATTTCTCCAACATTCTCGTCGGTCTGGAGAACGAGGCGCGAGCGCACGGCTACGGCATCCTGATCGGCCACACGCAGAACGACGCCCAGCGCGGGTTGGAATATCTGAAATTCTTGAATTCCAACCAGGCGGCCGGACTGATCCTGTTCACCGGCATCCTGCCCTTCGGCCATCAGACGATGACGGCGCGGCTGCCGCCGAGCGTCGGCGTTTTCGAGCCTGTCTTCAACGGCGGCATCCCCTATGTCGGCGTCGACGATACCGAGGGCGCGAGGAAAGCGGTGGACCTGCTGCTGGCCGAAGGCCATCGCAAGATCGCTTTCATCGGCGATTCGCGCACCCGGCTGGCCTATATCAGGCGCCGCATGGGTTACGATGCCGGTCTCGATGCCGCCGGCATCCCGTCCGATCTGAGGATCGTGCTCGAAGGCGACGGCACGATCGAAAGCGGCCGGCATGCGGTCGAACAGCTCTTCATGCGCGATACGCTTCCCACCGCCTTCATGTGCGTGAACGACCAGACGGCGATTGGCGTCATGATCGGGCTCAGCGCACGCGGCTACGACATTCCGCGCGATTTCTCGGTTACCGGTTTCGACGACGTGCCGCAGGCCGTCTTCATATCGCCGTCGTTGACGACGATCCGCCAGCCGCGAACGGCGATCGGCAAACAGGCGATGGCGCTGCTGTTGGAACTCTTGTCCGATGGCCGCCCGGCCGAGACGGAAATCCTGCTGAGAGCGGATCTGGTGGTTCGAAACTCCGTCTCCGCGCCGTCGCGCACCTGGTTGAAGCGCTGAACTGTATAAGCTGGTGAAGGCGGCTGGGGAGAGGCTTGCGCCGGCGACCAAAGCCGCCGGCGCTTATTATCAGACGTATCGGTTGACAACGTTCTCAAGCAGTTCCTGCTTACCGGACCTCGGCTGCGGGTTGACGTCCTTGCTTTCGACCCATTTCGTGATCTCATCCAGCGAATATTCGCCGCGGAAGAGCTTCTGACTTTCAGCCGAATCCCATCCGGCATAACGCTCTGCGAGCGGCTGGGAGAGAGCCTTGTCCTCGATCATCTTGGCAGCAGCCTTCAGGCCGCGGGCGCAGCAATCCATGCCGCCGATATGGCCGATCAAGAGGTCTGCCGGGTCGAGCGACTGGCGACGAAGCTTCGAGTCGAAATTGGTGCCGCCGGTCTTGAAGCCGCCGCCCGCCAGAACGTGGTAATAGGCGAGCGCCATTTCGGGAACATTGTTCGGGAACTGGTCGGTATCCCAGCCGGACTGGTAGTCGTTGCGGTTCATGTCGATCGAGCCGAAAATTCCGAGCGCATTGGCAAGCGCCAGTTCGTGCTCGAAGGAGTGACCGGCCAGGATCGCGTGGCCCTGCTCGATATTGAGCTTTACCTCGTTTTCAAGTCCGTGCTTCTTGAGGAAACCATAGACGGTCGCAACGTCGTAATCATACTGGTGCTTTGTCGGCTCCTGCGGCTTCGGCTCGATCAGGATGGTGCCCTTGTAGCCGATCTTGTGCTTGTATTCGACGACGAGGTTGAGGAAGCGTCCGAGCTGGTCGAGCTCGCGGCCGATATCGGTGTTGAGCAGGGTTTCATAGCCTTCGCGGCCGCCCCACAGCACGTAGTTCTCACCGCCGAGCTTCTGCGTGGCGTCGATGCAGGTCTTCACGGTCGCGGCTGCGAAAGCAAAGACATCCGGATCCGGATTGGTGGCTGCACCCGACATATAGCGGCGGTGGGAAAACAGGTTCGCCGTGCCCCAGAGCAACTTGGTGCCGGTAGCGGCCTGCTTTTCGGCGAAATAATCGACGATCTCGTTCAGGTTCCTGGTATTTTCGGCGAAATTCTTGCCTTCCGGGCGCACGTCGGCGTCATGGAAGCAGTAATAGGGCGCGCCGAGCAGCGAGAAGAATTCGAAGGCGACGTCGGCCTTCAACTTGGCCGCCTTCATCGTGTCTTCAAACCAGGGACGCAGGAAAGTCTGGCCGCCGAAGGGATCGCCGCCCGGCCAGGTGAAGGTGTGCCAATAGGCTACTGCAAAACGCAGGTGGTCTTCCATGCGCTTGCCCATGACGATCTCGTCCGGCTGGTAGTAGCGGAAGGCCAGCGGATTGGTGCTGTCGGGGCCTTCGTATTTGACTTTCTGGATATCGCCGAAAAATCCGGTGCTCATGTTGAGGTCTCCTTGGGTTCGTATCTCTTAACAGTTCTGAATTGTTGATTTGCGGAGGCTGCCCCCTCATCCGCCTGCCGGCACCTTCTCCCCGAGGGGAGAAGGGACTTGCTGCAACGTTTCAGCTCTTTCGAAGCCGCCGCGCGGACTTCCCCTCTCCCTTCGGGGAGAGGGTAGGGTGAGGGGCCAGAAATCTCAGTTCGCCAGCGATCTGATCGCCGGATAAAGTGCGCGGTAGCGCATGTAGCCGTCCTCATAAGCGTCGCTGAGTGAAACCACCGGCTCGATCGTGCCCGATGTCACCGGCGGCGCGCAGACGGCGATCGGATCGGCCCCCGTCGCGGCGATCAGACCGAGGCGGGCGGCGCCGAAGGCGGCGCCGAAATCGCCGTCGGCCGGCAGGTCGACCGGAACCCCGAGCGCGGTCGCAATCGACGCCAGCCAGTAGTGCGAGCGCGAACCGCCGCCGATCGCCGTGACGCGGGAGATCCCGGTGCCCGCCGAGCGCAGCGCTTCGAGATTGTCGCGGATGGCAAAGGCCACACCTTCGAGCACCGCCTGGGTGAGAACGGCACGGCTGCTTTCATGTTCAAGGCCGATGAAGGCGCCACGGATGACGGCATCATTGTGCGGCGTGCGCTCGCCGGAGAGATAGGGAAGGAAGGTGACGCCTGTCGGCGCCTTCAGCGTCTCGCCGAGCTCGCCGGTGAGATCGGCAGCCGACTTACCGGTCACGCCGGAATGCCAGTTAAGCGCATCGGTCGCCGACAGGATCACGCCCATCTGGTGCCAGGTGTTCGGCAATGCGTGGCAGAAGGCATGCACGGCGCTTTCCGGCTTCGGCAGATAGGAGCCGTTGGCGGCAAACAGCACGCCTGACGTGCCGAGCGAGACGAAAGCGGCGCCGTCGCTGACCGTGCCCATGCCGCAGGCCGAGGCCGCGTTGTCGCCCGCGCCGCCGGCAACGACGGCATCGCCTGATATGCCCCATTGCGCCGCCAGGTCGGACCGTAGCTTGCCGGCCTGCGCGGTGCCCTCGACCAGCGCCGGCATCTGCTCCTCGGAGAGATCGGTGGCGGCAAGCAGCTCGGATGACCAGGCGCGCTTGCCGGTGTCGAGCCAGGAGGTGCCGGCCGAATCCGACATTTCAGAGATATATTCGCCGGTTAGCCAAAGACGTAGATAGTCCTTCGGCAGCAGCACCTTGGCGATCTTGGCGAAAACGTCGGGCTCATGCTTCTTGACCCAGGCGAGCTTCGGCGCCGTGAAGCCGGGGAAGACGATGTTGCCGGTCAGGGCGCGAAAGCGCGGATCGGCATCGAGTGCCGCAGCCTCGACATGACTGCGCGTGTCGTTCCAGAGGATGGAGGGGCGCAGCACCTTGTCGCTGGCATCGATCAGCGTCGCACCATGCATCTGGCCGGAAAGGCCGATGCCCTTGACGGCTCCAAGCTCTGTCGGATGTTTCGCCTTCAGGCCGGCGACAGCCTCCTCAGTGGCACGCACCCAGTCGGCCGGCTCCTGCTCCGACCAGCCGGAATGCGGACGCGAGACGTCGAGCGAACCATTGGCCGAGCCGACAATCTTCTGATCGCCGTCGATCAGCATCGCCTTGACGCCGGAGGTTCCGAGATCGAGACCGAGATACATGCGGTATTCTCCTTTGCCGTTACGGCAGATTGTCTTTCAGGAATATGTCGAGGCGAATGCGCTCCTGCGCGTCGATGACGGCAAGCCCGTCCGCCTTGGCTTTCAGCACACGGATTGCGCTACGCACCTCATGGCCGGCATCCTGGTTCAGGATGGCATCGATCGTGTTGTCGATGAGTGCGGCACGGGTGTGGGCAGTCAGCTCATGGGCGATCACCGTCAGCGTCCGATCGACGGCCTTCTCCTTCAACGCCCGAACGAGGCCGCGATTGCCGGCGCCGAGGCTGTAGACGCCGATAATGCCGGCATTGCCGAGCGCATCGGCAACAAGCCTATGAGCGACCTCGGGATCATCCCGGCCTTCGAGAACCGGTAGGATCGCCAGATCGGGAAACTCCTCGGCCATGACGGAAGTGAAGCCCTCCAGCCGCTCGCGATGGTCGCGCACCAGCATGGAGCCGGCGAGCACGGCGATCTCGCCTTTTCGGGCCCCTAGAAATCGGCCGAGCAGCCGGGCCGCCGTGCGGCCGGCCGCGATATTGTCGACGCCGGCATAGTGATGGCGCAGCGACCCGGTGAGATCGGAAACCAGAGTGACGATGGGAAAGCGCTCGCGCACCAGCCTGTCGACGGCGGCGCGCACGTCAGGCGCATCGGTCGCGACCATCGCAATGCCGCAAGGCTTTTCGCGGGAAAGCCCTTCGAGCACGGAAACGAGGGCGGCCGGATCGAAAGCCGGCACCTCGATGGTGCGGATATCGGTCCGCTCGGCGGGCGAGCGGAGGATCGCCTGCCGAATCTCGGCATTCAGCCCATGCATGAAGGAATTGTCACTGGCCGGGAGGATGAAGACCAGGGGATAGGTGCGTCCTTTGGCGAGATTGGCGGCGGCGACGTCCCTGATATAACCGAGCTCGCGGATTGCGGTTTCGACCTTCTCCCGCGTGACGTGACGCACACCCGGGCGCCGGTTGAGAACCCGGTCGACAGTCGCAAGACTGACACCGGCAGCAGCGGCGATATCGTGAACAGTTGGCCTCATCATTCCTCCTGACGAGACCCTTAGCGCCAAATTTGATGTACGTAAATCAAAAAAACGAACTGGCCGATTGGCGCACTGTTTTTCTGGGACGGACGGTCTGCTTTGGACCAATCCGACCGAGGATTACATGCTGATGACATAACGGCTGGAAAACGGCAAATAAAAAGGCCCTCCGAAGAGGACCTTTTCATGGGGCAGCAGGCCGGAGGTCAGTGGCCGCCACCGCCTCCCCCGCCTTGCGGCGCGGGTTTCTTGATCATCGCGACACCGAAGATCATCGCGACAAAAAGCGCGGTCAGGATCAGGAACACATCGCTGAAGGACAGGATCACCGCCTGCTTGGTGGCAAGGCCGACCATCTGCTTGATCGCGACCGAGGCGCCATCCATGCCATAGGTATTGAAGTTGGCGGTCATGTTGTTCATCTGATCGATCGCCGCCGGATTGCCCCAGTCCATATTCTCCCGCAGCCGCTCGTAGTGCACGTCCTGACGGTTGGTGAGCACGGTGTTGATGACGGCAAGACCGACAGCGCCGCCGAGGTTTCTGGTCAGATTGAACAGGCCGGATGCGCCGCGGATGCGCGAGGGCGGCATTGTACCGAGCGCGATATTGTTGATCGGCACCATGCACATCATCAGCCCGAAGCCGCGCAGGATCTGCGGGATGAACAGTTCGTAGAAATCCCAATCCGCCGTCAGGTGGATCATCATGTATGTGCCGGCGGCGAAGCTGGTGAAGCCGATCACCATCATCAGGCGCAGGTCCATCTTCGTCGACAGCCGGCCGGCGATCGGCGCGGTGAAGAACATCGCGAGCCCGGAGACGAACATCGTCTGGCCGATCATCAGCGAGTCATAGCCGCGGATACGACCGAGATAGACCGGGTAGATATAGGTGAGACCATAGAGGCCGATACCCATGACGAAGGAGAAAATCGAGCCGAAGGAGAAATTCCGGTTGGCGAATGCCTTGAGGTCGACGACGGGAAAATCCACCGTGAAGGCGCGGTAGAAGAATATGATGGCCGCAACGCCGGAAGCGACGGCGGCAATGGCGATGGAGCTGTCGTTGAACCAGTCGTTCGAATTGCCCTCTTCGAGCACATATTCCATCGCGCCGAGGAAGATGCCCATCGAGATCAGCCCCCACCAGTCGAACTTCTTGAAGAGCGACAGTTCCGGATTGTCGAAATCGATGAAGTTCCAGGTGACGATCGTGACGATGATGCCGGGAACGATATTGACGAGGAACAGCCAGTGCCACGAGAAGGCATGGCTGAGATAGCCGCCGACAGTCGGGCCGATGGTCGGCGCCAGCGTCGCGATCAGGCCGATGATCGGCGAGACGATGCTGCGCTTCGAAGCTGGGAAGATGGTGAAGGCGGCCGCGAACACCGACGGGATCATGCCGCCGCCGATGAAGCCCTGGATGGCGCGATAGACGATCATCTGGTCGATATTCGTCGCCGTCGCCGCAAGCGCGCTCGCCATGGTGAAGCCGGCGGCCGAGATCGCGAAGAGATAACGCGTCGAGATAATCCGCGCCAGCGTGCCCGACAGGGGGATCATGATCACTTCCGCGATCAGATAGGCGGTCTGCACCCAGCCGACCTCGTCGCTGCCGGCCGAAAGACCCGCCTGGATTTCCGCAAGCGAGGCCGAGACGATCTGGATGTCGAGGATCGACATGAACATGCCGAGCACCATCGCGAAGAAGGCGATCAGCTTCCTCGGATCCATGCGCTCGTCAGCGTGGGCAGGCGCTGCCGGAATCGTCCCCGCTGTTGCTGTCGCGCTTCCGGCCATCGGACACTCCGCCTATTCTAAGGGCTACTTGCTCGGCGCCGTACGGGTGTCGACGTCGACGACGACGCTGAGACCCGCGCGTAGACGCCCGCTGTCGAGCGCATCCTGCGGCAGCGCGATGCGCACCGGCACGCGCTGGATCACCTTGGTGAAATTGCCCGTGGCATTTTCCGGCGGCAGCAGCGAGAAGACCGAGCCGGAAGCGGGCGAAATCGATTCGACGGTGGCGACAATAGGATGGTCGCTATAAGCGTCGACATGGACGTTGACCTTCGAGCCCGGCACCAGATGTTGGATCTGCGTTTCCTTGAAGTTGGCGTCGATATAGAGCTGGCGCACAGGAACCAGCGCCATCAGCCGCTGGCCGGGCGAAACGAGGTCGCCTTCCTGGACCGAGCGGTTGCCGATAATGCCGTCATAGGGCGCCTTGAGCACGGTGAAGGAGAGGTCGCGGGCGGCTTTGTCGCGCGAGATCTCCAGCGAACGTACCGAGCCTTCAGCCTCCTTGCGTTGCGCCTGGAGAATGGTGACGTTGGCTTGCGCCACCGTGATGTTGGCGTCGCCGCCGACAAGATTGGCTTTGGCCTGATCAAGGGCGATATTGGCGTTGTCGAGATCGGCGGCGGTGCCGACCGACTTTGCCTGAAGCTCGCTCTGACGCTTCTGGGTAATCTCGGCACCGCGAACGGCCGCTTCGAGTGCCACCTTCTGCGCCTGAGCCTGCAGGAGGCTCGCATTGGCGCCTTCGATCTGCGCATCGATGCGCTGCAGCGAAAGCTGTTCGGTGGCGATCTGGGCCTGCGCCTGATCGAGAGCGTTCTGATAGTCGCCGTTATCAAGCGTGGCAAGCACGTCGCCCGCTTTGACTTCCTGGTTGGCGACCACATTCACCTTCGCGACGTAGCCCGTGACCTTCGGCGAAATCGTTGCGATATCGCCCTCGATATAGGCGTCGTCGGTCGACACCATGAAGCGGCCGTTCGTCCACCATTCGTACCCATACCAGCCGCCGCCGGCGAGAAGAGCAAGCACGACGATCGGTAGCACCGGGCTGCGGCGCTTCTTCGCCGCCGCGGGCGCGGCAACCGAAGCCGGGGCCGACTGCGCCGGGGCAGACGGTTTTTCAAGTGCTTCCGCTGTCGGAGCTTCTGCAACAGCCGCGACTTCGGCCCTTACCTCTTCGGCCTCGGCGTTTTCGCTAACGATCCGCGCGACGTTGCTCTTCTGATTGCTCGACATGGCCACTTTACCGATCTTGAGTAAATAATCGAACTGAACGGTTCGGTTCAGTTGACTTAAACCTGTTTAACCGTCATATCAAGATGTATAGAACCAATCGGTTCGATTTCTTTAAGGAAAAGACGAAACCGTGAACACGGTTAAGGAGACATGACGCTGAAACCCGACCATGCTGCCGTCTTCAGTCCTCCCGTTGGCGGGGGCCGGTTTGCCGCGGGCGAAGATCCGGCCAAGCGCCAGCAGATTCTCGCCGGCGCCAAGCGTGTCTTCATGAAAATGGGCTTCGATGCCGCCAGCATGAACGACGTGACTCGCGAGGCCGGCGTCTCCAAGGGAACGCTCTACGTCTATTTCACCAACAAGGAAGAGTTGTTTTCGGCGATGATCGAGGCAGAGCGCGCCGCCTTCGTGGCGGCAGTCCGCACCGCACTTGCCGAACATGACGAACCCGAAGCCGGTCTGTACGAATTCGGGATAAGCTTCGTCACCCACATGACCGATGAAAAGGTCATCAACGCCATGCGCACCGTTCTCGGCGTTCGCGACCGCATGCCGGCGCTCTGTCAACGCTTCTTCAAGGGTCCGGTAAACCTGCGCACCATCATGTGCGACTTCCTCGAACGGCACGTCGCCGAAGGCACACTCAAGATCGACGACATCGATCTGGCCGCCGGCCAGTTCCTCGATCTCGCCAGCGGCAGTTTCTTCAAGCTCCGGCTGTTCGGAAGCATGGAAGAACCGCCTTCCCGCGATGAAATCGACCGCGTCATCCGCGGCGCGATCCGGGTTTTCATGGCCGCCTACGGTGCGCGCCGGCACGAGACCGCCTGACCGCATCCTTGACTGCCACCCTCGATCGGCCAAAACTCCGCAAGCACGATCAAACCCGGCTGCCGGCTTTCCTCTATGGAAGAAGCCGCAACCAAGGGAGTAGAGATGAGCGCCATCGCACGGGCGATATGGTTCATAGAGAGCCATTTCGAAAGCGATCTATCGCTGGAAGAGATATCGGAAGCAGCCGGATTGTCGCGTTACCACCTGTCACGCGTCTTCGGGCTCGTCACCGGCCACTCGATCAGCGGCTATATCAGGGGGCGGCGCCTCAGCCGCGCCTTGCCCGCGCTGGTCGGCGGCTCATCCACCATTCTCGAGGTTGCGCTTTGCGCGGGCTACGGCTCGCACGAGGCTTTCACCCGTGCCTTCCGCGACCAGTTCGGCATGACGCCGGATGCGGTGCGCCGGCAGGGGCACGCCCGTAACCTTGTCTTGTTGGAGCCGATCAGAATGGAACCCGCCCACCTCAACGACCTCGAACCGCCCCGCTTCGAAACCCTTCAGCCGATGCTCTTTGCCGGCTTGGCGGAGATCTACCCCTATGGCGGCAATGCCGCCATTCCCTCTCTCTGGCAGGAGTTCAATACCCATTTCGGCCAGATCTCCGGCCAGAAAGGCAACATTGCCTACGGCATCTGCACACATATCGACGGCGAAGCGGAGAAATTCCGCTATATGGCCGCGGTCGAAATCTCCGATGCCGGCGATCTGCCGGCTGATTTTGCAACGCTAAAGCTTCCGGGACAGCGCTACGTCGTCTTTAACCATCGCGGGCATGTCTCCGGCATTTCCGTGACCATGAACCGAATCTTCGGCACGTGGTGGCCGACCTCGGGATTGGAACACGGCGAAACACCTGACATGTTCGAACGCTACGACGAGCGCTTCGATCCTCATACCGGCATGGGCGTCACTGAAATCTGGCTACCTATCAGAGCATGATGCCGAAAAGTGTGAGCGGTTTTCGGACGATCATCATGCTCTAACTCTGTAATTTAGAACAGGATTCAAATTTAAGACCGACCCGGTCTTAAATCATCCTGTTCTAGGGAATAAAAGTCACATCGATTTCGTATACCCCCTTGCGGCGCTTGTGCAGCAGACCGCCGACACTACATTGCGGGCGTCATCGGTGACGCAAGGGGATATAAGCTAATGCAGGAAATTATGACGCTCATTCAGGATCCGGCCGCCTGGGTGGCGCTCATCACGCTGGTGGTGATGGAAGTCGTTCTCGGGATCGACAACCTGATCTTCATTTCCATTCTCACCAACAAACTGCCCCCCGAACACCGGGAGAAGGCCCGCAAGATCGGCATCGGTCTCGCCCTTGTCATGCGTCTGGCTCTTCTCGGCACCGTCGCCTGGATCGTGCAGCTGACCGAACCCCTGTTTACGGCTTTCGGCCACGGCTTCTCCTGGAAGGATCTGATCCTGATTGCCGGCGGCCTGTTTCTCGTCTGGAAAGCCACCAAGGAAATCCACCACACCGTCGATCCCATCGACCATCAGGAGGATTTCATCGCGAAATCCGTCACGACAGGCTTTGCATCGGCGATCGGCCAGATCCTGCTGCTCGACCTGGTCTTTTCGGTCGACAGCATCATCACCGCTGTCGGCATGACGCCGCATCTGCCGATCATGGTCATCGCCGTCATCGCCGCCGTCACGGTCATGCTGGTTGCCGCCAACCCGCTTGCCAATTTCATCGAGAGAAACCCGACGATCGTCATGCTGGCGCTCGCTTTCCTGCTGATGATCGGCACGACACTGATCGCCGAAGGCATGGGCTTCCATGTGCCGAAGGGCTACGTCTACGCCGCCATGGCCTTCTCGGCTCTGGTCGAGGTGCTGAACATGATCGCCCGCAATGCTCGCAAGCGGAAACGCGACGGCGCGCAATGAGGCTGATACGGGAGGGCGCGCTGCACTGGCGCGCGCCCTCAGCGTCAGCAGGCCGTTGCGGACGTGGTTTTTCTTGACGCGCCCGGTTGAATATGGCCTAAGGCCAGCCGAACGGACGATCGGCGGATAGTGCGGGCGCATGCCCTTTTTCGGCCGGTTTGCCGATGAAGATATCTGCATCCTTCGGCCGAACGTCGCTTTCCCTGGAAAGCCGTCCGGCGTTCATTGACGGGCCATACCAATGACAACTTCCGGCGTCCGCGTCCGCATCGCTCCCTCGCCGACCGGCGAGCCGCATGTCGGCACCGCTTATATCGCTCTCTTCAACTACCTCTATGCCAAGAAGCACGGCGGCGAGTTCATCCTGCGCATCGAGGATACCGATGCGGCGCGCTCGACACCGGAATTCGAGACCAAGGTATTGGACGCCCTGAAATGGTGCGGGCTGGAATGGGAGGAAGGCCCCGATATCGGCGGTCCCTACGGCCCCTATCGCCAGTCCGACCGCAAGCCGATGTACCAGCCTTATGCTGAGGAGTTGCTGGACAAGGGCCATGCCTTCCGCTGTTTCTGCACGCCCGCGCGCCTCGAACAGATGCGCGAGGCGCAGCGCGCTGCCGGCAAGCCGCCAAAATATGACGGTCTCTGCCTCAGCCTGACGGCAGAGGAAGTGACCTCGCGCATGGCAGCCGGCGAGACGACCGTCATCCGCATGAAGATCCCGGCCGAAGGCTCCTGCGACTTCACCGACGGCGTCTACGGCGACGTCTCCATTCCCTGGGATTCCGTCGACATGCAGGTGCTGATCAAGGCCGACGGCATGCCGACCTATCACATGGCCAACGTCATCGACGACCATCTGATGAAGATCACCCATGTGGCGCGCGGCGAAGAATGGCTGGCTTCGGTACCGAAGCACATCCTGCTCTATCGTTATTTCGGCTGGGACCAGCCGGTCTTCATGCATCTGTCGCTGATGCGCAATGCCGACAAGTCGAAGCTGTCGAAGCGCAAGAACCCGACATCGATCTCCTATTATTCCGCGCTCGGTTATATCCCGGAAGCGCTGATGAACTTCCTCGGCCTGTTCTTCATGCAGATCGCCGAAGGCGAAGAGCTGTTGACGATGGACGAACTCTCCGAGAAGTTCGACCCGGAGAACCTTTCGAAGGCCGGCGCGATCTTCGATATCCAGAAGCTCGACTGGCTGAACGGCCGCTGGATCCGCGAGAAGCTGTCGGAAGAGGAATTCCGCGACCGCGTGCTGAGCTGGGCGATGGAAAACGACCGCTTAATGGCCGGCCTGCGCCTGTCGCAGACGCGCATTTCCAAGCTCGGCGAGCTGCCAGATCTCGCCGGCTTCCTGCTGAAATCCGACCTCGGCCTGCAGCCTTCCGATTTCGCCAAGATCAAGTCGCCGCCGGAAGAGATCCTGGAGATCCTCAACACCGTTCAGCCGGATCTCGAAAAAATCCTCGAATGGAATGCCGAGACCATCGAGGCGGAACTGCGCGCGATCTCCGACCGCATGGGCAAGAAGCTGAAGGTGGTGGTCTCGCCGCTCTTCGTCGCCGTCTCAGGCTCGTCGCGCTCCCTGCCGCTCTTCGATTCCATGGCGATCCTCGGCCGCTCCGTCGTGCGCCAGCGCCTGAAGCTTGCCGCACAGGCGGTCGCCGCCCTCGTCGGCGCGAAGTAAGAACAGTCAGAGGATTTCAACAATGGCTGACACCAAGACCGAAAACACCCTGTCCTCCGACGCCACGGAAGTGCGCGCCCAGAAGCTGAAGCTGCTGCGCGAGCAGATCGGCGACGTCTATCCGGCGCATTTCCACCGGACGATGACCAATGCCGAGCTTGCCGCAAACTACGAGAACCTGGAGCCCAACACCGAGACGCGGGACGTCGTCACTGTCGCCGGCCGCGTCTATTCCTCGCGCAACTCCGGCATGTTCATGGACATCCATGACGCCGGCGGCAAGATCCAGATCTTCAGTCACAAGGACACGACACCCGAAGAGGTCCGCGCCCTGCTGCCGATGATCGACATCGGCGACATTATCGGCGTCACCGGCATCGTCCGTCGCACCAAGCGCGGCGAGCTGACGATCAACGCTCAAAAGATCGAGATGCTGACCAAGTCGCTGCTGCCGATGCCGGAAAAGTGGCACGGCCTGTCCGACATCGAGCTGCGCTATCGCAAGCGCCATCTCGACATCATGACCAACGAGGATTCGAAACTTCGCTTCCAGCAGCGCTCGAAGATCGTCTCCGGCATCCGCCGCTTCATGGAAAATGACGGCTTCATGGAAGTCGAGACGCCGATGCTGCAATCGATCTATGGCGGCGCCACGGCCGAGCCGTTCAAGACGCATCACAACACGCTGAAGCTCGACATGTATCTGCGCATCGCGCCGGAACTGTTCCTGAAGCGCACGCTGGTCTCGGGCCTCACCGACAAGGTTTTTGAGATCAACCGGAACTTCCGCAACGAAGGCGTCTCCACCCGGCACAATCCCGAATTCACCATGATGGAATGTTACTGGGCCTATGCCGATTACGAGGACATGATGGACCTCGTCGAGCGTCTGTTCGAGGGTCTGGCGCTCTCCATTCACGGCACGACGGAATTCGACTTCGGCGACAAGCGGTTGTCCTTCAAGGGACCGTTCAAGCGCGTGCCGATGCCCGCTGCCGTCAAGGAAGCCACCGGCATCGACTTCCTCGCGATCAAGACCGACGAGGAAGCCCGGACCGCTGCCAAGGCCGCCGGCTTCGCGGTCGAGAAGGACTGGACCTGGGGCGAATGCCTTGCTTTCATCTTCGAGGAAAAGGTTGAATCGACGCTGATCCAGCCGTCTCATGTCACGCATTTCCCGAAGGACATCTCACCCTTCGCCAAGGAAGTGCCGGGCGAACCGCGCCTGGTCGAGCGCTTCGAGACCTATTGCAACGCCTGGGAACTCGGCAACGCCTTCTCCGAACTCAACGATCCCGAAGAGCAGCGCCGCCGCGTGGTCGAGCAGCTCGAGCAGGCGCATGCCCGCGGCGAAAAAGAAAAGCAGCTGGACGAGGAATTCCTCGATGCGATCGACCAGGGCATGCCGCCGGCAGGTGGCCTCGGCATCGGCGTCGATCGCCTGATCATGCTTCTGACCAACGCACCGTCGATACGCGACGTCATTCTCTTCCCGGCCCGCCGCAACAAGGCCGACTGACAGGAAGAAACATGAGAAAAACGAAGCGGAGCGCCGGCAGGTGCTCCGCTTTTTTCATGCCGTTGATTCAGCGGGTCTTGGCAGCTTCCGCCGGCGGCTCTTCGGCCGGAGCCTCCGCCACCACATCGGCACCCACGCCTTCTTTGGCTGGCGCAGCTTCATGAGCTGGCGTGGCTTCGCCTTCGGCCGCCGGCGCTGCGCCATGTGCACCGCCTGCCGCCTTCGTTTCTTTGCCCTTTTCGCCGTTCTTCGTCGAACCCACAGCGACCGGGTCGACGCAATCCTCAGGATCCTTGAAGGCGCTGCTGATCATGGCGATTTCATCGAGAGGCAACTCTATCCGCTCGCCGAAGAACAGCCCGTTTTCGCTGGCCCTGCCGTCATAGTAGCGCGCCGTATAGGGCTTGTCGTCGAGGCCGGGAACAGCCTTGTCGGGATGCGGGATATAGACGACATCGGCGCCGATCGCCCTGCCGCGAATGTCCGAGCGCAGGGTCGGGCCGTTCTCGTCAAGCACCACCACCTGCACCAGATCCGGCTTCTGCGCGGCATAAACGGCCTGGGCGACACGAAGCGCAGTCTTGACCCGTGTCATCCCGTCGGTCGGTTCGGTCTTGATGTATTTGCGCACCCAGACGTGATCCTGCTTCCGGATCGTCACCAGGTTGACGTCGCTGCACTCGAGCCCAGAGCCACCACCGGCGGCACCTATTAGTCTGTCCTTGCCGACATAGACGGCCGCACCGCCGGAAACGCCCGCTAGAAGAGCGACTCCACCGATGATGATTGCCAATTTCCGGGAAGGCCGGAATATACGCAGTAAGGCCTTCACGCCAACTGCTCCGCCATCTGAAACTCCAACGCAGGACAAGTGCTGAGAACGTTAAGGAAATGACGTTTCAGAAAGTTTAAGTGGGTGTGCGAAGCCTGCGTCCTTTTGAGAAAACACCAAAAAAGGTCCGCTTTTCCAGGCCGCTTGCCACGGCCTATTCCACCATGCTCTAAACGCCCATGGCCTTCACGCTTCGTCAGGTTCAATATTTTGTCGCCGTGGCCGAACAGGGGTCGGTGACCCGCGCCGCACAAAACCTGTCGATCTCGCAATCCTCGGTGACGGAAGCGCTGAAAGAGCTCGAAACCGACCTCGGCGTCGAGTTGTTCGAGCGCCATCCGCGCGGCCTGACGATCACCCATAACGGCCACCAGTTCCTGCGCCACGCGACGAAGATCCTCGCCTCCGTCTCCGATGCGCGCACCAGCTTCTCCGGCCAGCAAAGCGCCCTCTCCGGCACTTTGAACATCGGCGTCACCTCTCTCGTCGCCGGCTATGTGCTCTCCGATCTCCTGGCGCGATATCGCCGCGCCTGTCCAGGCATCGAGGTCAGCGCCATCGAGGATAATGGCGGCTACCTCGAACACCTCCTGGTCGGCGGCGAACTCGATGTCGCCGTCATGGTAATCTCAAACCTGCGCGACCGCATGGCGCTGCAGGCCGAGATTCTCGAAACCTCGCCTTATCGGCTCTGGCTGCCGATGGGCCATCCGCTGGTATCGGCCGACATCATCTCGGTCGCCGATATCGCCCGCGAACCGCTGATCATGCTGACGGTCGACGAAATCGAGGAGAACACCGGCAAGCTACTCTCCGCCCTCGGCGCCCGCCCGCATGTCGCCTTCCGCACCCGCTCGGTGGAGGCGGTGCGCAGCCTGGTGGCGACAGGCGCCGGCGTGGCGCTGCTTCCCGATCTCGTCTACCGCCCCTGGTCGCTGGAAGGCGACCGCATCGAAAGCCGCGACGTCTCCGGGTCGTTGCCGGTCGTCCAGGTCGGCATGGTCTGGCGCAAGGGCTCCAGCCTGCCGCAGGCAGCGCGCGACTTCGTCGGCATCGCCGAAAGTCTGCGGTCAGGCCGCATCCGTTGATATCGGAATTTCCGATATCGCCCTTCTGATAAATGAATTTGCGAAAGCGGCATTTTCGCGGCACCATTTCATCCGGGAACAAACCGCCACGAAAAGTGGCACCAGACCGGGAGACGGATGATGACCAATCGCTTGAAATCCTGCACGGCAGCACTCGCTTGCCTGAGCTTCGCGACGCAGGTGATCGCCGCCGAACCGATGAAGACGCTTGGCAAAGGCGAAGGTGCCGTCAGCATCGTCGCCTGGGCCGGTTACATCGAACGCGGCGAGACTGACAAGAACTACGACTGGGTCACCGATTTCGAAAAGCAGACCGGCTGCAAGGTTTCCGTCAAGACCGCCGCCACCTCGGATGAAATGGTCTCGCTGATGAACGAGGGCGGCTTCGATCTCGTCACCGCATCGGGCGACGCATCGCGGCGCCTCATCGCCGGCAAGCGTGTCCAGCCGATCAACACCGATCTGATCCCGAGCTTCAAGACGGTTGACGAGCGCCTGCAGAAAGGCCCGTGGTATACGGTCGACGATGTGCATTACGGCGTGCCCTATCTCTGGGGGCCGAATGTGCTGATGTATAATACCGATGCCTTCAAGGACAAGGCGCCGACCAGCTGGAATGTCGTCTTCGAGGAGCAGACCCTGCCGGACGGCAAGTCGAACAAGGGTCGCATCCAGGCCTATGACGGCGCGATCTATATCGCCGACGCCGCCCTGTATCTGATGGCCCACAAGCCGGATCTCGGCATCAAGGACCCTTACGAACTGACCGAAGATCAGTATAAGTCGGCCCTTGACCTGCTGCGCGGCCAGCGCAAGCTCGTCTCCCGCTACTGGCACGATGCAATGATCCAGATCGACGACTTCAAGAATGAAGGCGTCGTCGCATCCGGCTCCTGGCCTTTTCAGGTCAACCTGCTGCAGGCCGACAAGCAGAAGATTGCCTCCACCTTCCCGGATGAAGGGGTCACCGGCTGGGCCGATACCACCATGCTGCACGCCGACAGCGAACATCCGAACTGCGCCTATATGTGGATGGAACATTCGCTGCAGGCCAAGGTCCAGGGCGACGCCGCCGCCTGGTTCGGCGCCGTGCCCTCCGTTCCCGCCGCCTGCAAGGGCAACGCGCTGATGGGCGATGCCGGTTGCGCCACCAACGGCTTCGAGCACTTCGACAAGATCAAATTCTGGAAGACCCCGGTCGCCAAATGCACGACGCAGAGCGAATGCGTGCCCTATCACCGCTGGGTGTCGGACTATATCGGCGTGATCGGCGGAAGGTGAACCGATCCGCTCGTATGCCTTGAATCCCCTCCCCAGCCCCTCCCCACAAGGGGAAGGGGCTAAGAGTGGCACCGCCGAAGCCTGCCGAAACACCAAGGTATTTGCGAAAGGGTTGCGAAAGGGTACGGCAGGCTAAGCCCCTCCCCCTTGTGGGGAGCGGTTTGGGGCGGGTCTTTCTAAGCCAAGACCAAAGCCCTCTCTAAACGTGCAAGACCGGAGTCCCCCATGACGTCAGCCGTCCGTTTCCAGCAGGTATCGCGCCATTTCGGCCAGGTTCGCGCCGTCGACGGCGTCGATCTTGAGATCGCGCCCGGCGAGTTCTTCGCCATGCTCGGTCCGTCCGGCTCCGGCAAGACGACGTGCCTGCGATTGATCGCCGGTTTCGAGCAGCCGAGCGCCGGTCACATCCAAATTTTCGGCGAGACGGCCGATGGCGTTCCGCCCTATCGCCGCAACGTCAACACCGTGTTTCAGGATTACGCGCTCTTCCCGCATCTCAATATCCTCGACAATGTCGCCTACGGGCTGATGGTCAAGGGTGTCGGCAAGGCGGAGCGGATGAAGGCCGCTGGTGACGCCCTCGAACTCGTCAAGCTGCCGGGCTACGGCGCCCGCCGTCCCGGTCAGCTGTCCGGCGGCCAGCGGCAGCGCGTGGCGCTTGCCCGCGCCCTCGTCAACAAGCCGAAAGTGCTGCTGCTCGATGAGCCGCTCGGCGCGCTCGACCTGAAGCTGCGCGAGCAGATGCAGGAGGAATTGAAGAGCCTGCAGCGCGCGCTCGGCATCACCTTCGTCTTCGTCACACATGATCAGGGCGAGGCGCTGTCCATGGCCGATCGCGTCGCCGTCTTCAACAATGGCAATATCGTCCAGGAAGGTACGCCGCAGGATATCTACCGCCGCCCTAAGACCCGTTTCGTGGCCGACTTCGTCGGCTCCTCGAACGTGATCGCACCTGATCTAATGGCCTCGCTCGGCGGCGACAGCCGCTGGGCAAGCCTGCGACCCGAGGCGATCCGTTTGGCCAGCGACGGCATCGAGGCGACGGTCGAAAATGCAAGTTTCCTCGGCGCCGCCACCCGTCTCAGCGTCGACCTCAGAGGCAGCCGGCTGCATATCACCCTGCCGGCCGGCGCACCTGTGCCTGATGTCGGCGCCGGTATCCGCCTCGCCTGGCAGCCTGCCGATATCCACTACATGGACGATGCGGCATGACGGCGCTCACCATGGCAGATGGCACGACATCGATCCTTCCGGGGCGCAGCGGGTTTTTCGGCCGGCTGTCGGATGCCTTCTGGCGGCGCCCGAAGCTCTTGCTCTTCCTGATGCTGACGCCGCCGCTGCTCTGGCTCGGCATCATCTATATCGGCTCGCTGATCGCCCTGCTTCTGCAGAGCTTCTTCGCGATCGACGATTTTTCCGGGCTGGTGAATTACGAATTCACGCTTTCGACCTATGCCCAGCTGCTGAGCCCGACGAATTTCGACATCATCATCCGCACTGTCGTGATGGCCGCTCTCGTCACCCTCGCATCCGCATTGATCGCCTTCCCGATCGCCTACTACGCCGCACGTTACGCACAGGGCAAATGGAAGGTGCTCTTCTATCTCGGCGTCATGCTGCCGCTCTGGTCGAGCTATCTCGTCAAGATCTACGCCTGGAAGCTGATCCTTGCCAAGGAAGGCATTCTCACCTGGACCTTCGAGAAGCTCCATCTCTCCTGGCTGCTCGACGGCATTCTCAGCCTGCCGGTGGTCGGCGGCAATTCGCTCTCGGTGAGCTACCTCGGCACATTCATCGTCTTCGTCTATATCTGGCTTCCCTATATGATCCTGCCGACGCAGGCGGCCCTCGAGCGTGTGCCCGGCAACCTCATCGAAGCCTCGGCCGATCTCGGCGCGACACCGCGCCAGACCTTCCGCACCGTGCTGCTGCCCCTCGCACTCCCCGGCATCGTGGCCGGTTCGATCTTCACCTTCTCGCTGACTTTGGGCGATTACATCATTCCGCAGATCATCGGCTCGTCCAGGCTGTTCATCGGCCAGGCCGTCTATGCCCAGCAGGGAACCGCCGGCAACGTGCCGCTCGCCGCTGCCTTCTCGGTCGTGCCGATCGTCATCATGGCGCTCTATCTGTCGCTCGCCAAAAAGCTGGGGGCTTTCGATGCGCTCTGACCTCAAGACATCGCCACTGCCGCTGAAAATCGCCGCTGCCGGTGGATTGCTCTTCCTGCACCTGCCGATCCTTCTGATCTTCGTCTATGCCTTCACCACCGAGGGGAAGAGCTATCAATGGCCGCCGCCCGGCCTGACGCTGCAATGGTTCGCTGTCGCCTGGAACCGGCCGGACGTCTGGTCGGCGCTTGGCCTGTCCGTGCAGGTCGCCATCATCGCCACCGCGATCGCCCTCATCCTCGGCACACTCTGTGCGGCGGCCGTCAGCCAGACGAAGTTCTTCGGCCGAGAGGCGATCTCGCTGCTGGTCATCCTGCCGATCGCGCTTCCCGGCATCATCACCGGCATTGCGCTGCGCTCCGCCTTCAGCCTGTTCGACATCCCGTTTTCGGTCTGGACCATCGTGCTCGGCCACGCCACCTTCTGCGTGGTCGTCGTCTACAACAATGCGGTCGCCCGCTTCCGCCGCACCTCCGGCTCGCTGATCGAAGCCTCGATGGATCTCGGCGCCGACGGCTTCCAGACCTTCCGTCATGTCATCCTGCCGAATATCGGCACCGCCCTTCTCGCCGGCGGCATGCTCGCTTTCGCCCTTTCCTTCGACGAAGTCATCGTCACCACCTTCACCGGCGGCCAGCAATCGACCTTGCCGATCTGGATGCTCGAAGAACTTATCCGCCCGCGCCAGCGCCCCGTCACCAATGTGGTCGCCATGGTCGTGGTGCTCGTCACCTTCCTGCCGATCCTGGCAGCTTATTACCTCACCCGCGACGGCGACCAGATCGCCGGCGGCGGCAAATAACAGGGAGAACATCATGGATATCCAAATGCTGATCGGTTCCGGCTTTGAAAAAGGCACGGAAACGGAGGAGCACATCCTGAACCCGAAAACCGGCGAGACGGTGATCGATCTTCCCGAGGCCTCGCTTTCCCAAATCGACGCCGCCGTCGATGCCGCCGAAAAAGCCTTCAACAGCTGGTCGCAGACGACGCCGGGCGAGCGTTCCGGTTACCTGCTGAAGATCGCCGACGCGATCGAGAAGGATGCCGCCGGCTTCGCGACACTCGAGGCGTTGAATTGCGGCAAGCCGATCAATTCAGTGCTGAACGACGAAATCCCGGCGATCGTCGATTGTTATCGCTTCTTCGCGGGCGCGGTGCGCAACCTGCACGCACCGGCCGCCGGCGAATATCTGCCCGGCCACACCTCGATGATCCGCCGCGATCCGATCGGCATCGTCGGCTCGATCGCGCCGTGGAACTATCCGCTGATGATGATGGCCTGGAAGCTGGCGCCGGCGATCGCCGGCGGCAATACGGTCGTCTTCAAGCCTTCGGAGCAGACGCCGCTGACGGCGCTGAAGATGGCCAAGCTGCTCTCCGACATCCTTCCCGAAGGCGTCGTCAACGTCATCCTCGGCCGCGGCGAGAGCGTCGGCAACGCGCTGATCAACCATGCAAAGATCGGCATGGTCTCGATAACAGGCGACGTTGCCACCGGCAAAAAGGTGCTGCAGGCCGCCGCCAAGACCGTGAAACGCACCCATCTGGAACTCGGCGGCAAAGCCCCTGTCATCGTCTTCGACGATGCCGATATCGATGCCGTCGTGTCAGGCATCCGCACCTTCGGCTATTACAATGCCGGCCAGGACTGCACCGCCGCCTGCCGCATCTATGCCGACGCCAGGGTCTACGATAATTTCGTCGCCGACCTATCCTCGGCGGTCGCAAGCATCCGCTTCAACCAGGCCGACGATACCGAAAACGAGATCGGCCCGCTGATCTCCAGACGCCAGCGCGACCGCGTCGAAAGCTTCGTCGCCCGCGCTTCCGAGCATAAACACATGGAGATCACCACCGGCGGCCAGGTATCCGGCGACAAGGGCTTCTTCTTCACCCCGACCGTCGTGGCCGGCGCCCTGCAAGACGACGAGATCGTCCGCCGCGAGGTCTTCGGCCCGGTCGTCTCGGTCACCCGCTTTTCCGATACCGACGACGCCGTTGCCTGGGCAAACGACAGCGATTACGGCCTCGCCTCCTCGGTCTGGACGAAGGATATCGGCCGCGGCATGAAGACGGCCGCCCGGCTGCAATATGGCTGCACCTGGATCAACACACATTTCATGCTGGCCAACGAGATGCCGCATGGCGGCCTCAAACAGTCGGGCTACGGCAAGGACATGTCGGTCTATGCGCTGGAGGATTATACCGCCGTGCGCCACGTGATGATCAATCACGGCTGAGCGACGGAAAAGACCGGATCTGGAGGGGTCCAGGCCGAAGTTCCGCGCGTTCATATTCGCTTTGGCGGCGTCGGCAGTGCCGGGCTGGTCACCAGCGGTCGGGAACAATTTCCCGGCTGCCGCGTATTTCCAGCAAACGGAAAGGATGTTGCCATGCTGAAATGGGCTCTGATATTTTTCGTGATTTCAATCGTCGCCGGCTTCTTCGGATTTTCCGGCGTATCCGCAGCCACTGCGACCATCGCCCGCGTTCTCTTCGGCATTGCGCTGGTGATCTTCCTGATCTTCCTCGTTCTCGCGCTGATGGCCGGCCAGGCGATCTTGTAAGCGCTGCAGGCGCGACGCAAGCCCGAACAATTCCGTGGCTCGAACAAGCCGCGGAGTGGACTACCGCATGTCGCGCAGAAGTTCTGCAGCGAATTCGCTACAACACCGCCTTCAGCCAGGGATGAATGCCTGTGACCCGCTTTCTCAGCAGCCTGTCGATTGATATCGCTCGCGCCCCCGAAGCCGCCAGGACGAACATGCCGCCGGCAATCGCCAGGTCCTTTTCGAAATGCAGGAGTTCGTTCTGGCTGGCAAAATTCGTGTGAAAGAGCAATGCTGTCGCCAGGCAGAAGAACGCCAGCGCCAAGGCGCCAAGCCGGCAGAGGCAGCCTGTCGCAATGGAAAGGCCGGCGCCGATCTGAAGGGCAATCGTGGCAAATGCAACCGGCGCCGACAGCCCCAGCTGTGCGAAAGTGTCGACGGTCGCGGTGATATCCGATGCGAGGACCGAACCTTCGTGCAGGAAGATCAGCGACAGCAGCAGCCTGCCCAGAAGAAGCATGAGATCGACCAATCGAGGCCGGCTTGAGACGCTTTTCATCATACCCTCCGGTTTGAGCAGGCGGTTGGCCGCCAGCTCCGGCGAGGCCGCATTATAGCAGGCTTGCCCCCACATTGATCGCCAGCGCCAGGATCGTCGTGTTGAACAGGAATGACAGCACGGCATGCAGCAGCGTCAGCTTGCGCATGCTGGTCGAGCCGACCGCGACATCCGCCGTCTGCGCGGCAACGCCGATGGTGAAGGAGAAATAGAGGAAGTCCCAATAGCCGGGTTCTTCGATCCCATCGGGAAATTTGAGGCCGCCCTCCTCGTCCGCCCCGCCATAGAAATAATGGGCATAATGGATGGTGAAAAGCGTATGCAGAAAGATCCAGGAGATCAGGATTGTCAGCACCGCGGCACTCGCCCGCGCCAGCGCGACGTCGGGTGCCGCCTCCTTGATCGAATGCAGTTCGATGCCGATGCCGGCAATGCTGGCAATCGCAGCACCGATCGACAGGGCCAGCAAGACGGTGTCGGAAAAATCGAGATCCGCGGAGCGTTTCCGGATGCTTTCGACCGTCGCCCGCAGCATCTTGCGCCAGCTGAGCGCGACAAAAACGCCGGCGCTGACATTCCAGCCGAACAAGATATTGCCGGCGCTGACGTCGCGCGAGGTCACAGCCAAGAAGACCACCAGTCCGGCAAGGACGGCGATGATGAAGCTTGCATGCTTGCGGGCAAATGCCACATGCGAATTTGCCGGTCGCTCATCCGCCATATCAGTCTCCGACAGCATATGCCCTTGATAACAGCATGAAAAAGGCGCGGCTGCCAGGCGGCAGCCGCGCCCTCGATTGCATGTAAGCCTATCAGGCGGCAGCGAGCTGCAGTTCCTTCTGCACCATGGTGCGTAGCGTCGTCAGATCCTTGGCGAAAGCACGAATGCCTTCGGAAAGTTTTTCCGTCGCCATCGCGTCTTCGTTCATCATCCAGCGGAATGTCTTTTCGTCGACCGAAACCTTCGGATCCGGCTTGCTGTTGTCCGGAGAGAGCTTGCGCTCCAGCTTGCCTTCGTCCTTGGCAAGTTCGTCGAGCAGGTTCGGGCTGATGGTCAGGCGGTCGCAGCCGGCAAGGGCCTCGATTTCGCCGGCGCTGCGGAAGGAGGCGCCCATGACGATCGTCTTGATGTCATTCGCCTTGTAGTAGTTGTAAATTTCGCGGACGGAGATGACGCCCGGATCTTCCTCGGCGGTGTAGTCCTTGCCGGTCGATTTCTTGTACCAGTCGAGGATGCGGCCGACGAAGGGCGAGATCAGGAACACCTTGGCGTCGGCGCAGGCAATCGCCTGGGCCTTGCTGAAGAGAAGCGTCAGGTTGCAGTCGATGCCTTCCTTCTGCAGCACTTCCGCGGCGCGGATGCCTTCCCAGGTGGAGGCGAGCTTGATGAGGATGCGGTCCTGATCGATGCCGCGATCCTTATAAGCGGCGATGATCGACCGCGCCTTGGCAAGCGACGCCTCGGTATCGAAGGAAAGATCGGCATCGACTTCGGTCGAAACACGGCCGGGGACGAGCTTCACCAGGGCGGCGCCGACGGAGATGGCCAGGCGATCGGCGACGGCAGAGGAAACGGCTTCGGGATTGCCGCCCTGCTTCTTGCCCCAGGCGACGGCTTCCTTGATGGCGTCGGCAAACATCGGCGTGCCGAGCGCCTTCAGCACGATGCTCGGGTTGGTCGTGCAATCCACAGGCTTCAGGCGGGCGACGGCTTCGATGTCGCCGGTATCGGCGACAACAGTGGTAATCTCGCGAAGTTGGTCAAGCTTGGATGTCATGGTCAATAATCCTTGTTGAACTTGGGCTGCGACCGGCGCGAGTTCCGCCCGGCAAAGGTGATCTACCGACAGCTTGTCTGCCTGCTGCGGGCAAAAATGCGCGCATCCGTCACGGATGATTCATAAACGTGAAGGACAGTGGCCGTGTTCCCGCGGCCAAGCGTCCGCCCGAACGCAAGCAACGGCTGCGGCTGCGGCTGCGGCTGAAAGGCCGGTCGTGACTTTCGGCATGCCCGCACTATGTCCTCCTCGGACGGACAGAACGATTTCCTGTCGCCAGGACTATCGCCATTCGCCCGAGGGAAAGTCAAGGACATTTGTGCATTTCAATTGACATAAGTGTCACACCCGTCATTATCCCCGCAACAAGGGTGCCGTGATAGCCGTTGATCCCAAAAAGGGATTTAGGGCGGGAATTCGGCTGGAGGAAATGTGGTCAAGCTCAAACGCGGCACGCACACGGCCTATTCCGAGGCATCCTCGCTGCGGCTGAGGGCGGCATGGCTCTACTACAATGAGGGCCTGACCCAGAAGGACGTCGCCGAACAGCTCGGCATCAGCCGCACCACTGTGATCCGCCTGCTCGACGAGGCGATGAAGCGCAGCGAAGTCCAAATCTGGATTAACGATTCGATCGGCGACTGCGTCGAACTTGCGGTAAAGCTGGAGCGCGCCTATGGCCTCGACGAGGCGATCGTCGTGCCGGCGCCGGTCCATGGCGACGTCAATTCGCTGGCGCGGAATGTCGGGCTGGCGCTTGGCCAGTTCCTCTCCGAAGCCATCCCCGACGATTATACCATCGGCGTCGGCTGGGGCCGCACCATGACCGCCTCGCTGTCGAGCTTCCGGCCGCCGCGCCGCGCCAATTGCAAGGTCGTCTCGCTGCTCGGCGGCATCGTCGCCGTGCACCAGACGAACCCGATCGATTACACATGGCGGCTGGCCAATCAGCTCGGCGCCGAATGTTATATGTTTCTGGCGCCGCTTCTCGTGGATTCCATCGAGACCAAGCGCAATCTGATCGAAAAATGCGGGCTGGACACGATCTATCGTCTCGCCGAGAACCTCGACCTAGCGATCGTCAGCTGCGGCGATATCGGCCCGCATTCGACCTCGCTGTCGGAGGGCTGGATATCGAAGGCCGAGCTGCGGGAGCTGATTGATGCCGGCTGCGTCTGCGACACCATGTTCAACTTCCTCGACAAGGACGGCAATTCCGTCGACCACTCGATCAATCGGCGTGTCATGTCCGTCGATCTCGATACGCTGAAAGAGGCCAAGCACATCGTGCTCTCCTCCGGCGGCGCCCATCGCGCCATCGCCATCCGCGCCACGATCAAGCGCATCGGCTGCAACACGCTGATCACCGATGAAAGTGCGGCCCGAGCATTGCTGGAATTGGCCGAAACATCGCCACCAGCCTCCTCTCCCCAGCGGGGAGAAGTGCCGGAGCAATAGCGAGGCGATGAGGGGGTGAGCGACGCAAGGAGAGAACGGTCGGAACGGTAAGCGACGAACGATCCGCCGCTCAGGCATGCGCCGATTCCCAACCGAGCATCGCCCGCTTGCGGGTGAGGCCCCAGTGATATCCCGTCAAAGCGCCATTCTTGCCGAGCGCGCGATGGCAGGGCACGACGAAGGAGATCGGGTTTGCCCCGACCGCCGCCCCCACGGCGCGCTGCGCCGTCGGCCGGCCGATATCGTTGGCGATATCGGAATAGGTGACGGCCTTGCCGAACGGGATCTTCATGAGGCTCTGCCAGACGCGCACCTGAAAATCGGTGCCGATCAGCACGACGCGCAGCGGCTGCTCGGAAGACCATCTGCCGGGCTCGAAGATTCGGGCGGCGTAGGGAACCGTCGCCTGCAGATCCTCGATATAACAGGCATTCGGCCAGCGGCAGGTCATGTCTTCGAGGCAGGCCCGCTCGTCGCCGGAATCGCTGAAGGCAAGGCCGGCAAGGCCGCGGTCGGTCACCATGATTAGCGCGATACCGAAGGGGCAGATGTGGAAGCCGTAACGGATGGTGAGGCCACCGCCCTTGGCCTTCCACTCGCCGGGTGACATCGCCTCATGGGTGACGAAGAGATCATGCAGCCGGCTCGGCCCGGACAGGCCGACCTCGATCGAGGTCTCCAGTAACGGCATATCTTCCTTGCGCAGCAGCCGCTTGGCGTGATCGAGCGTCACCGCCTGCAGGAAGCCCTTGGGCGACAGGCCGGCCCAGCGGGTGAAGGTCTTCTGCAGCTGGGTCGGCGACTGGTTGAGCCGCGCGGCGATCACCTCCAGCGAAGGCTGGTCGCGGTAATCCTCGGTGATCAGTTCGATCACCCGGCGCACAATGTCATAATCAGGGCCGTCAGGCGTGATGTCTTTTTGCAGGTTCGCAATCATATTCATCGTCTTTCTCCTTGTCGTAAGGAGATAATCAATAGGCTGTTCGCAAACCACCCGTTTCTTGCGCACCTGTAGTTCAGATACGCTGCTTGACCGTGGCGAGCGCGCCCTTGAAGGCTTTGGCGAAGCTTTCACGATCGTCGGGGTCGAGGAAGGAACCGATATCGGTGCGGCGGCCCTCGCCGAAGATCTGCATGGAAAGGATGCCGATCTCCTGGTGCCGGCGGATGAGGAAGCGCGCCCAGTATGGGTTGAAGTGATGCTCCACCATTCGTCCCGATGGCGCAAACTTGCGCACCGACACATCGGTGCGCGACACCGTGACCTCCTCGCGCGCCCGTCCTGAGCGGTAGCTCAGCCAGAAGGCGCCATAGAGAAGCAGGAAATCCAGCCCGAAGAAGAAACCGATCGGCCAGGCGCCGGTCGCGATGAAGAACGTGCCGTAGAGAAAGCAGAGGGAACCGGACAGGATAAGCAGCACCCTGAAACCCCGGCGGCCGAGCGACCGGTGGGGGAGGAGTTCGGCAGCGAAAACAGGCTGCTCGTTGAAGCTGTCGGCGTTGCTTTCCATCATGGCTGCTGAGTATAGATTCACCATGGCGAATCCGAAACTCAAATCCGTTGGCAAACCGTCGCAAAACTCGAATGTGATCGCCCGCCGCAAACCGGCGGCGGCGGTGAAGACCGCCTATTCGCCGGCCGAGCGCGAGGAGATCTTCCGCCGCTTCTCGGTGCAGCGGCCCGAACCGAGGGGCGAACTCGAGCATAGCAATCCCTTCACCCTGGTTGTCGCGGTCGCACTGTCGGCGCAGGCGACCGATGTCGGCGTCAACAAGGCGACCCGCGCGCTCTTCAAGGTTGCCGATACGCCGGAAAAGATGCTCGATCTCGGCGAGGAGCGGCTGCGCGATCATATCAAGACGATCGGCCTCTATCGCAACAAGGCGAAAAACGTCATCGCGCTCGCGCAGATGCTGGTCGACGATTTCGCCGGCAAGGTGCCGGAGACGCGAGAGGAGCTGGTAAAATTGCCGGGTGTCGGCCGCAAGACCGCCAATGTCGTGCTGTCCATGGCCTTCGGCCAAGCGACGATGGCCGTCGACACCCATATCTTCCGCATCGCCAATCGCATCCGGCTTGCCCCCGGCAAGACGCCCGACGAGGTCGAGGCGCGGTTGATGAAGGTGATCCCGAAACATTACCTCTATCACGCCCATCACTGGCTGATCCTGCACGGGCGTTATACCTGCAAGGCGCGCCGCCCGGAATGCGAGCGCTGCGTCATCGCCGATCTCTGCAAGTCGCCGGAGAAGAGTTGGGATGTGCCGGCGCCGCTCGTCGAGCTACCGCCGCAGGTGATCGGCGAGGCCGTCGAGTAAGGTTGTTATCGCCTGCTCGTAATCCCGCCGCTCTCCGCCCGCTTCGATCGCGATCGCGGCACGGTCGAAAGCCGCCGACAGCAGCGATGTCAGCGGGCCGAGCAGCGTTCCCGCCCCAGGCACAAGCGCCGCCAGTCCTGCACGCAAGGTCGCCTCCGCATTCTCGGCATCCATTGCCGCAGTCGCCGGCAAGCCGAGAACCGCGGGCGCTTCCATCAGCAAAAGCCGGGTTCGCCCGGGCTCAGCCATTGCGCTGAAATAGGCCGAAGCGCCGGCAATCAGCGCAGCGCGCGGCCCATCCCCAGGCGCCGAAGACGCCTCGATTGCCTTAGCCGCCTCTTGCATCTCGCACGCGATCACCGCGCGAAAAAGCGCCTTCTTGTCTTCAAAATGATGATAGAGCGCGCCTCGGGTCACCCCTGCCGCCGCGACGATCTCCGGCGTTGCCGTTTCGGCATAACCTTTGCCGACAAAGAAGCGCCGGCCGGCGTCGATCAGCGCTTGCCTCGTCTGTTCCGTTCTCTCGCGATTGCTGCGGCCCATGGGGTCTATTTACATACAAACCGCATGTATGTTAATAGGCAAAAACATACATCCTGTATGTAAATTTAGCAAAGGAGCAAGGCATGAGATCGACCAGCTACTATCCGGTGATCATGACGGACGATGTTCCGGGTACCGCCGCCTTCTACATCAGCCACTTCGGCTTCAGCGCACTTTTTGAAAACGACTGGTACGTTCACCTGCAATCGGCAGAGGCCGAGCATGTCGCGCTCGCCATCCTCGACAGCAGCCACGAGACCATTCCTGCGGTCGCGCGCACCAACGCTCGCGGCCTATTGCTCAATTTCGAGGTCGAAGATGTCGACGGTGTCTACGTTGCCTGCCGCAACGCCGGCCTACCGATTTTGCGGGAGATCCGCGACGAGGATTTCGGCCAGCGGCATTTCATCACCGCCGATCCGAACGGCGTGCTGATCGACATCATCAAGCCGATACCGCCGAGCGCGGACTTCGCAGCGATGTACGACGCCTCCGCCCTGCCCGGTTGAGCCTCAGGCTCGCAAACCAGTGTCTCGCGCGGAAATCAGCTTGTGCAAATGCACCATCATGCCGGCGGCAAACAGCGGCGTGAGAAGATTGACGAACGGGATCGCCAGAAACATCGCGATCACCAGCCCGCCGAGGAACACGGTGGATGCGTGTTTGGCGCGGAAGAGCCGCGCCTCCTCCGGCGAACGAAACCGCATGGCGGCGAATTCGAAAAATTCCCGTCCAAGCAGATAGCCGTTCACCAGAAAGAAGGCGATCAGATTGACGCCGGGGATGAACAGCAGCAGCAAGGCAACGATATTGCCGAGGATCACCACGCCGAGGAACTTGATCGAGCTTGCCATCGCCGGACCGAGCGGCATGGCGGTACCCGCTGCGTCCTTGGGATAATCGCGTTTTTCGATGACATCGGCGACATCGTCGAGAAACAGGCCGGCGATCAGCGCCGTGACCGGCGAAAGCAGCAATGCCAGCATCAGCGCAAGGCCGATGCCGGCGAGAATTGCAAATACCAGGGCGAGCCACCCCGCCCAATCCGGCACATCGGGAACGAAGCTGGTGAGCCAGGGAAAGAGGAAAGCCATGAAGGCCCCGCGCAGCGCGAACCACAGGCCGACCAGCACGAGGATTGTCAGGCCGAGCACTTTCCAGAAGACTGCGCGTGTTTCCGGCGCAAACAAATTGGTGAGCGATAGTCGAGCGGCGTCAAGGATCATGTCTCAGGCGTCTCCGGTTGCGCGGAAGATGTAGGAAAGATGGAGACTACCCACAAGAGAGAATAAAATTGCATGTGGTAATAGAAAACTTGTCGAAAATTAAATGCTAATATAGTATTGTCGCCTATCAAATATGCATGAGCCTGAGAAGCAGCTTCCGAAATAGTTGCAAAGACGAGGGGTCGCAACAGCGCGTCCACGGAACGCCTCTGAGGAAAAACGGGGGAGGCTGATGTGGAAGACTTTGTGCAAAAGCTCAGGCAATACGCAAAAACCGGCACACCGGCCGAACGCCGTATCGCGAAATATTTCACCGAACACCTGAACGACCTGCCGTTTGAGACAGCGGCATCCGTCGCCGACCGGCTGGATCTGTCGCCGATGACCGTCGGGCGCTTCCTGCGCGCGCTCGGTTATCAGGGATTGGACAGTGTCAAAGTGGAGATTCGCGAGACCGTGACGACATCGCCGGCGCAATTGCAAAGCGCCATGAGCGAACTGCATCAGGACGCCGCCGAGGGCAAACCGCTCGCCGTGCTGGTTGCCGAACAGATCCAGGCGCTCCACCATATCTATCATCTGACGGCGCAGCCGCATTGGTCCGAAGCCGTCAGTCTGATCAGCACCGCCCGCGAAGTGTCGATCGCCACGCATGCCCGGCTCGCAAGCCTTGCCCATCATTTCTGTCAGCGGCTGACGCAAGCCCGTGACGGCGTGCGCACACTCGACGGCGCCGACAACCGTTTTGCCGAACTCTTCGCCCGGCTGGCCGTCGACGATGCGCTGCTCGTCATCATCGATTGTCGCCGCTTCGCCAAGGCGCGCCTGCTTGCCCGAACCGCCCGGCGCTACGGCTACAAGGTCGTGCTCATTTCACCGCAGCAAGCAGACTGGATGGCCGACCAGTCGAATGTCATGCTGCCCTTGCCGCCCGCGCGCGCCCCCGATCTCGACAATCTTCCGCCGCTGATCGCGCTACTCGATTGTCTCGCGGAATCCGTCATCCTCCAAGTCGGGGAAGAGGCAGCCCTTCGCCGCCGTCGCATGCTGGAATTTGCGACCGTTCTTGGCGAAACGGCGAACCACTGAGCCGTCACGGCATTGTTTCCAACTCGGCGCGGTGCCGGTGCATGGCGAGAAGACGGCGGTAGTCGCGGTCATAGAGCGTCTGTTTTGCCTTGTCGGGAAGCCGTTCATCGCCGCCAGGATACATCGCCTCGCCGGCCGCCGCCAGGTCCCCGTGCAAGCCGCAGGCGACGGATGCGGCGATCGCCGTGCCGAGCAGCACCGCCTCGTTCATCTTCGGCACCACGACCTTGCAGCCGGTGGCATCGCTGTAGAGCTCCATCAGCACCGGGTTCTTTACATGCCCGCCGGCAATATGCAGCGTATCGGGCACGTAGCCGTATTCCTTCATCATTTCCAGGATATGGCGGATGCCGAGCGCAATCGCCACGGAGGTGCGCCAGTAAAGCGCGCAGAGGCCATCGAAGGACGTATCGAGGCTCAGACCGCTGACGACGCCGACGGCGTGTGGATCGGCGAGCGGCGAGCGATTGCCATGGAAATCCGGCAGCACGAAAATGCGCGCCCCGAAGCCCTCGCCCTCCTCGGCCCGCAACTCGGCAATGCGAGCGACGATCCTTTGATGCAGTGCTGCCGTCGGCTCGCCGCCGGCGGCATGCATGCGCACGATGTGGTCGAGCAGCGCGCCGGTCGCCGATTGCCCCGCCTCCACCAGCCAGGATTGGGGAAAGACCGCCTCATAATAGGGGCCCCACATGCCATGGCTCGGCTGCCGTTGCCTGGAGAAGGTAACAATACAGCTTGACGTGCCGGCGATCAGCGCCAGCTGGTGCTCGCGCTTTGCAGGATCGGCGGCATAACCGCCGAGTGCGCCGAGCGCGCCGGCATAGGCGTCGATCATCCCGGCCGAGACATGGCAGTCCGTTGTCAGCCCCAGCGCCGCCGCCGCCTCCGGCGTCAGCCGACCGACGCTGCCTCCGACCGGCACGGTCTCATCCGGCAGCTGGCCGCGCGCCTGAAGGTCCTCGAGACCGATCCGCTCCAGGAAATCCTGCTGCCAGCCCTTTTCGAGATGGGCGAGATAGTGCCATTTCGCCGTCAGCGTGCAGCGCGATCGGGCAGGCGATCCGGTCGATTTCCACGTCATGAAATCGGCGAGATCGAAGAAGTAACCGGCCTTTTCCCATGTCGAGGGCAGCTTCTTCTTCAGCCACATCAGCTTCGGCATCTCCATTTCGGGCGACATGACATGCCCGGAATGTTCGAGCACGGGGTGCTCCGTCGCCGTGCAGAAATCGGCTTCCTTCAGCGCCCGGTGATCGAGCCAGACGATCGTGTCGAACCGCCTCTCGCCGCCGGTTGAAACGCTGAGCTGCCGGCCCTCGACATCGCGCACGACAAGCGAACAGGTGGCGTCGAAGCCGATCGCCCCGACCGAGGCGGCGGCAATCCCTGATTGCTCCATCGCCCTGCGCACTGCCATGCAGGCAGCCGACCAGATGTCTTCGGAATCGTGCTCGGCGTGGTTTTCGCGCGGTCGGTTCATCACGATCGGGTGTTCGGCCTTGGCAAGCAGACGGCCGCTGATATCGAAGACGACGGCGCGCGCGCTGCCGGTGCCGACATCCACCGCAACCACATGATCACGCATCAAATCTTGGTCCCATCCAGCTTATGGTTGCGGACAAGGTGTATCAATTCAGGCATGGCGTCAAACACCACATCAGGCGAAAGCCGGTCGAGTTCGGCGCGATAGCCGGCGAAGTTGGCATGCGATCCGCCGGTGAAGGCGAAGACCGTCATACCTGCCGCCTTGGCGGCGGCAATGCCGGCCGGACTGTCCTCGACGACAATGCAATGAGCAGGCTCCACCTGCATTGCACGCGACGCATGCAGGAAAAGATCGGGCGCCGGTTTGCCGCGCTTGACCATCGTCGCGCTGAAGATGTCGGGCAGTTTATCGAGAAGTCCGGTAACAGACAGCGACAGCCTGATTCGCTCCAACTGGCTGGAAGAGGCAACGCAGCAGGGAATGCCGAGCCGGTCGATCGTCGAGGCGATACCGTCGATCGGCTTCAGTTCGGTGCGAAAACGGGCATAGAGATCGGTACGGATGCGCTCGAGGAATTCCTCATCGGCATGGACGTTGAATACGGTTTCCAGCGTATCGATGAGCGTCGACAGGCTGCGACCGAGAAAGCGCTCATAGGCCTGGTCCTCGGTGATCGAAACGCCGAGATCGTTCATCGCCTCGACCAGCACGCTGATCGAGATCGGCTCGCTGTCGACGAGCACGCCGTCGCAATCGAAGATGATCAGCCGTGGTTCAGCATCAGCCATGGAGGACCCAATCTGAGTTCAATTTCGGACGCACGACCGTCCCGCTTCCACGCAAGGCCGTACGGATGGCGGCAACGATGCCACCATCCGGATTGCCTACACTGCGAGCTTGCCGTCGAGATAGAGCTGCAGCGTCTCCCGCGTGCCTTTATCCCACAGAGTTTTGAGAGCATGGGCGAAACGCTTGCGGAAAAGTTCGGATTTCGCCACCTCGCCGAAAATATCGTCGAAGGCGAGGAAGGCCGACGGGTCGTCCTTGGCCTTCAGTGCCGCCGCATGCAGGCGCTCGGCGCTGGCGTCGTTGAAGACGATATCCTGGCCGCTGTCGGTTTTGCCGGCGAAATAGCGGCACCAGAGCGCCGAGACCAGCGACAGGCCGACGACATCCCGGCCCTGGCGGAGATTGTCGAGTGTCGACGGCAGGATGAATTTCGGCTGACGGTTCGATCCGTCCTGCGCCAGCCGCGGAATGGTATCGGCAATCTTCGGGTTGAGCAGGCGATGTTCGATCAGCGCGAAATAATCCATCAGCGACGTATTCGGTACCGGCGGCACGATCGGGATGATCTCGTCTTTCTCGAGCTTGGCGAGGAAGGCGCGGATCAGCGGATCTTCCATGGAATCATGGACGAAATGAATGTCCATCAGCGCCGCCGGATAGGCGATCGCCGCATGCCCGCCGTTGAGGATGCGGATCTTCATATGCTCGTAAGGCGTGACATCAGGCACGAAGGTCACGCCGACCTTTTCCAGCGCCGGCCGTCCGGCGGTGAACTTGTCCTCGAGCACCCACTGCTTGAATTCCTCGCAATAAACAGGCCAATTGTCCTCGATCTCAAAATTGTCCCTGAGGAAATCGATCTCCCGCTGGCCGGTTGCCGGCGTAATGCGGTCGACCATCGCATTCGGGAAGGCGACATTCGCCCGGATCCACGCGGCAAAGCCGGGATCCGACAGTGCGGCCGTGCCGACCACGGCATTGGCGGTGACGATGCCGTTATGGGGAATGTTGTCGCAGGACATGACGGTGAAAGGACCGATACCCCTGGCCTTGCGCGCCTTCAGCCCGGCGACGATCAGACCGAACACCGTCTTCGGCGCGTCGGGATTCTGCGCGTCGGCAGCAATCGCCGGATGGGCCGGGTTGAACGTGCCTGATGCATCGATGAAATAGCCGCCCTCGGTAATCGTCATCGAGACGATGCGGATTTCGGGATCGGCGAGCCTGGCGATGATCGCGGCGGGATCGCCGACCGGCAGGATGTCGATCATCGGCGCGGTGACGCGCGCTGCCGTCCTGTTGTTGTCCTGCTCGACCACCGTCGTCAGGAAATCCTGTGCCGCGAGCTTCTCGCGCATGGCGGCATCCGACGGCAGCACCCCGGCGCCGACGATCGCCCAGTCATGATCCGTGCCCGCGTTGAAAAGATCATCGAGATAGATCGCCTGGTGGGCGCGGTGAAAATTGCCGACGCCGAAGTGCACGATGCCGGCTTTCAACGACGCCCGATCATATCCAGGGATGGCGGCAGTGCGCGCCGCGTCGGAAAGCGTTGCCAGCGATAGTTTGCACGTCATGTTTCAGTCCCCTTGAAGGTCTTGCCGAAACGGCCGGGCGCCATCGCCCGGCTCGTATGCCTGCCCCCAACCGGCGGCCTGCCTCAGATGGCAAGGCCGCCCTCGTTGAATTTGTGAATACGCGAACGGTCCGGCGTCAGATAGACCGTATCGCCCGCCTTGGCGGCAAAATCGCCGCTGCCGCGCGCCGTCACCATGCCGATCTCCCCGGCATCGATATGCAGAAAGGTGTCGGAGCCGAGATGTTCGGCGACCACCACCCTGCCCTTCCAGTCGCCACTCTCCATCGACAGCAGCATATGTTCGGGACGGATGCCGATCGTATGCGCGCCGAGCTGAGCCGCATTCTGGCCTTTGATGAAATTCATCTTCGGCGAACCGATGAAGCCGGCGACGAACAGATTGCGTGGGCGGCTGTAAAGCTCGAGCGGCGAGCCGACCTGTTCGATATTGCCCCTGTTCAAGACGACGATCTTATCGGCCATGGTCATTGCCTCGACCTGGTCGTGGGTGACGTAGACCATCGTCGTCTTCAGCTGCTGGTGCAACTCGCTGATTTCGAGGCGCATGTTGACGCGCAGCGCCGCATCGAGGTTCGACAACGGCTCGTCGAACAGAAAGGCCGAAGGCTGGCGCACGATGGCGCGGCCGATTGCGACGCGCTGGCGCTGGCCGCCGGAAAGCTGGCGCGGCTTGCGCTCCAGGTAGTCGGTGAGATTGAGCACCCGGGCCGCATCCGTCACCTTGCGGTCGATCTCCGCCTTGTCCATGTTCGCCATCTTCAGCGGGAAGGCGATGTTGTTGCGCACGCTCATATGCGGATAGAGCGCATAGGACTGGAACACCATGGCAAGGCCGCGCTCCGACGGCGCCTTTTCCGTGGCGTCGCGGCCGTCGATGACGATCTTGCCGCCGGAGACGTCCTCGAGGCCGGCGATCAATCGCAGCAGGGTGGACTTGCCGCAGCCTGATGGGCCGACGAAGACGACGAACTCACCGTCCTGGATGTCGAGATCGATCGAAGGGATGACCTTGGCTTCGCCGAAGACCTTGGAAACCTTCTGAAGGGTAATGCTGCCCATGTTTGTCTCCCTTTATCTTATTTCACAGCGCCGAAGGTCAGGCCGCGGACGAGTTGTTTTTGGCTGAACCAGCCGAGGATCAGGATCGGCGCGATGGCCATGGTCGATGCCGCCGAGAGCTTGGCATAGAACAGGCCCTCCGGGCTGGAATAGGATGCGATGAAGGCCGTCAGCGGCGCTGCCTTGGAGGCGGTGAGATTGAGCGTCCAGAATGCCTCGTTCCAGGCAAGGATGATGTTCAGAAGCAGCGTCGACGCAATGCCCGGCACCGCCATCGGCGTCAGCACGTAGACGATCTCCTTCATCAGCGACGCCCCGTCCATGCGGGCTGCTTCGAGGATTTCGCCGGGAATTTCCTTGAAATAGGTATAGAGCATCCAGATGATGATCGGCAGGTTGATCAACGTCAGCACGACCACCAGGCCGGTGCGCGTGTCGAGCAGGCCCGAATTGCGGAACAGCAGATAGATCGGGATCAGCGCGCCCACAGGCGGCATCATCTTGGTCGACAGCATCCACATCAGCACGTCCTTGGTCCGCTTGGTCGGCGAAAACGCCATCGCCCAGGCGGCCGGAATGGCGATGATCAGGCCGATCAGCGTCGAGCCGAAGGAAATGATCACCGAGTTCATGAAGTGGCTGAGATAGTTCGACCGGCTCTGCACTTCCGCGTAGTTCTCCGTCGTCCAGTGGAAGAACAGAAACTGCGGCGGCGAGGCGATGGCGTCGGCTTCCGACTTGAAGCTCGTCAGGAAGGTCCAAAGGATCGGGAAGAAGATCAGGATGCCGAGCGCCCAAGCGATCGCGGTGACGATGACCTTGCGCCGGGTTGTGACTTTTCTGGCCATCTCAAGCCTCCAGATTCTTGCCGACGAGGCGGACGAGGAAGATCGCGACGATGTTGGCAAGCACGACCGCCACGATGCCGCCCGCCGAAGCGCCGCCGATATCGAACTGCAGCAGTGCCTGGGCATAGACGAGATAGGTGAGGTTGGTGCTGTCGGTGCCCGGCCCGCCATTGGTGGTGACGAGGATTTCGGCAAAGACCGAAAGCAGGAAGATCGTCTGGATCAGGATCACCACCGTGATGGCGCGCGCCATGTGCGGCAGGATGATGTAGATGAATTTCGAGATCGGCCCGGCGCCGTCCATTTCGGCCGCCTCCTTCTGCTCCTCATCGAGAGACTGCAGCGCGGTCAGCAGGATAAGGGTGGCAAAGGGCAGCCACTGCCAAGCGACGATGAGAATGACGGAGAACAGCGGCGCATTCGCCAGCCAGTCGATCGGCTGCAGGCCGAGCGCCTTGGCAATATGCGCAAAGAGGCCGTTGACCGGATTCATGAACATGTTCTTCCACACCAGCGCTGCCACGGTCGGCATGACGAAGAACGGCGCGATCACCAGGATGCGCACGATGCCTTGGCCATACATCGGCTGGTCGAGCAGCAACGCAAAGGCGATACCACCGATGACGGTGATCAGGAGCACGCCGGCAACGAGCAGCAGCGTATTGATCAGCGCCGCGAAGAAGGCCGGATCGGACAGGAAATATTCGTAATTCAGAAAGCCGACGAAGCTTTCCATGCCGGGATTAAGCAGATTGTAATTCAGCGTCGAGAAATAGATCGTCATCGCGAGTGGGACGATCATCCATGCAAAGAGGAGCAGCACGGAGGGCGCAATCATCAGGCGCGCTGCGGAGCGGGTATGCAAGGTTGCCATGGCAATCACCGATCTGATCTGAAGCGGGGAGCGGCCGCAGGAAAGCTTTGTCTGAAAAGCGGCCGCCGATGCAGTTCGGGCATCGGCGGCCCAGAGGGGCGGATTGTCAAGGATCCGCCTCTTGGCTCAGGAGGTTATTACTTAATATAGCCGGCTTTGGTCATTTCACGCGTCGCCAGCTGCTGGGCGCTCTTCAGGGCCTGGTCGACCGAAATCTGGCCGGCAAGGGCTGCCGAGAACTGCTGCCCCACCGCCGTGCCGATGCCCTGGAATTCCGGGATCGCCACGAACTGGACGCCGACATAGGGGACCGGCTTGACGGTCGGCTTGGTCGGATCGGCCGAGTTGATCGAGTCGAGCGTCATCTTGGCGAAGGGGGCAGCCTTCTGGTAGTCCGCGTTCGCATAGAGCGACGTGCGGGTGCCGGGAGGTGCGTTCAGCCAGCCTTCCTTTTCAGCGACGAGGTTGGTGTAGTCCTTGCTCGTGGCCCAGGCGACGAACTTCTCGGCGGCTTCGACCTTCTGCGAGCCTGCCGGAATGGCGAGGTTCCAGGCCCAGAGCCAGTTGCCGCGCTTGCCGAGGCCCTTGTCCGGGGCGAGCGCGAAGCCGACCTTGTCGGCGACCTGCGACTGCTTCGGGTCGGAGACGAAGGAGGCGGCAACCGTTGCGTCGATCCACATGCCGCACTTGCCGGTCTGGAAGAGCGCCAGGTTTTCGTTGAAGCCGTTGGACGAGGCGCCCGGAGGGCCGGCATCCTTCATCAGCTTGACGTAGAAGTCGAGCGTGTCCTTCCACTCGGGCTGATCGAACTGCGGCTTCCACTTTTCATCGAACCAGCGGGCGCCGAATGAATTGGACATGGCCGTCAGGAAGGCCATGTTCTCGCCCCAACCGGCCTTGCCACGCAGGCAGATGCCGTAGATTTCCTTGTCCTTGTTGGTGATCTTGCGGGCAGCATCCGCAACGAAGTCCCAGGTCGGGGCGTCGGGCATCTTCAGGCCAGCGGCGTCGAACAGGTCCTTGCGGTACATGACCATCGAGCTTTCACCGTAGAACGGCGCCGCATAGAGCTTCCCGTCCGTGGTCAAGCCGCTACGGATTGCCGGCAGCAGGTCGTCGGCATCGTAGTTGGCGCCGAGATTGTCGAGGGGCAGCAGCCAGCCCTGCTTTGACCAGATCGGAACTTCGTAAGTGCCGATCGTCAGAACGTCGTATTGGCCGCCCTTGGTCGCGATGTCGGTCGTAACCTTCTGGCGCAGCACGTTTTCTTCGAGAGTTACCCATTCAAGGTCGATGCCGGGATTCTTCGCCTTGAAATCATCCGTCAGCTTCTGCATCCGGATCATGTCGCCGTTGTTCACGGTTGCGATTGTCAGCGTCTCGGCCGAAGCCATGCCGGCAAACGCCAGCGCTGAGCAGGCGCCCAGCAGAAAAGTTCTCAATGTCATATCTTCCTCCCAGAAGATGGGTGTGAGCATTCGCTTCGCTCGTGAGCAATTACTCAACAAACAATGAAGAATGTCAATCGGCAATCGTTGCTGCGGTGCCGAAGGAAGCAGATAACCAATTGATTCAAAGCAAGAATTTTTTGCTCAATTCCTGAGCAAAAACTCAGCTGTCTCTTCGTCGGTAATCAACGCATTGATTTGCCGGCCGACAACGGCGGCCCGGATCGCCTTGAACTTGCGCTTGCCCTTGGCCAGCCCGATGACCATCGACGCGTCGCGCGATGGGATCGGCGCCGAGGCGACGCGCTCGTTGATCGGGTTGTCGAGCAATCTGCCGTCGACGTCGAAAATCCAGCCGCAGATCTCGCCGACGGCGCCGCCGCGCATCAGCTCCATCATCTCGTCCTTCTCGAGGAAACCGTCGACGCAGAGCGGCCCGTCGATGCCGAGCTCGCCGATGCCGACGAAAGTGACGTCGGCCTGCGCGCTCATATCGAGCGTCGAGCGCACCAGCTGCTGGCCATGCAGCAGCTCCCGCTCTTCCGCCGAGGTGACAAGCACCGGCAGCGGCATCGGATAGTGCCGCGCCTTGACCGCATCGGCCATGCTGAAGATGACGTTGTAATAGGCGGCCGATCCGTCCGGGGCGATATTGCCGGTCAGTGAAACGATGCGGTGATTGGGACATTCGATCGCCGGAAGCTGGTCGACGGCCGCCTTCAGCGTACGGCCGGTGCCGACGGCAAGCACGATCGGCTCGGCCCGTTTCAGCCACCGCTCAATCTCCGCCGCGGCCGCCTCGGCAATACCGACGGTCGCCGACGATCCGGAATCGCTCGGCACCACCTCGACATGTTTCAGCCCGAATTTCCGCCGCAGCTGATTGGCGAGCTCAAGGCAGGCGGCGATCGGATGATCGAGCCGCACCTTGATCAGACGCTCGGCAACCGCCAGCGATACCAGCCGTTGCGCCGATTGCCGCGAGATACCCATCGCGGCGGCGATCTCATCCTGCGTGCGCCCGGCGACGTAATAGAGCCAGCCGGCACGTGCCGCATCGTCGAGGCGTGCCGCGGTCTCGGATCTTTTTGCCATTCAATGCCTACCACGCAAAGTGAGCCGGCGTGCCGCCGCCGAACATGATTTGAAACTGTATCGCGCCAGATCAAAACAAAATTCCGGCAAATGTCGAGCCTGTTGAAAAGAGCTCCGCCAAATAACCGACGTTACTCAGGCAAACCATTGCATGACGAGATAGATCGCCGCCTTCACCAGCCCGTAAATCACGCCGCCGGCAATGACCAGCGACACGGCCGTCATGATGAAGCCGATCAGCGCGAAGAGCCCGTCGCGGCCCAATATGCCGAAAGCGAAGACCGAGATCGTGATCGCCGGCAGCATATTGCCGAGCGGAACCGGCAGCAGCAGCACGATCGACAGCAGCAGGCATGCCGCCCCGGCAAGATATTCCGCCGGCGGCTCGGCGAAGATCGCCAGCCTCGGCTTCAGCATGCGCTCGGCCCAGGCGAGCCGGCGGTGGATACGGCCGACAATGGTTTCGAAATCCTCCCGCCGCATCGAACGGTCGGCAATCACCTTCGGCAGCCAGGGTTTCAGCCCGAAGGTCAGCTGTGCTGCCAGAAAGATCAACGGCGCGCCGAGCACTGCCGAAGTCCCGGGCGGCGTGGGAAAAGCGTTCGGCAGCGCGAAGATCAGCATCAGCGCGCTGATCGCCCTGTCGCCCATCGTCTGGAACAGGTCGCCGATCGAAATCCGCTCCCGGCTCCGGTCGGCGGCCAGCTGCCGCAGGATGGATGAAAGGCGACGGCCTTTGGGACGTGGCGGACGGGGTCTTCTGCGTCTGTGGGAATCGGCGTTTTCGATGGTCATTGATCCGGGAAATGATGCAAGTGTAGGGCCGAATTTTGGCGATGCAATATGCCAATTGAATGACTTGCGGGGTTAGAAATCACGGCAGGGGCGGCGATCGTTGTCCGCCTCCACCTCGCGCACCATGATGCCCTCTGCCCTGCCGGGCAGAGGGGGAGGACGCGGCATAGCCAAGCCCGATGCTAAACGAAACGCTTGTAATTCCCACCCAACAGTGCGAGCAGACGCCGAAGTCCAGAAAAACGGCAGAGTGCAATGATCATTTCATTCGACATCGGCGGCTCCGCCATCAAGGGCGGCATCGCCCGCTCTGAGACAGATATCGCCGCCCTCGGCCGCCGTCCGACGCCTCGGGATGATTTTGCCGCTTTCGTCGCCACCTTGCGCGCCATCATCGCCGAGACTGGCGAACAGCCGAGCCGTATTGCGCTCTCCATCGCCGGCGTCGTCGATCCCGATACGCAGCGCCTGATATGCGCCAATATCCCCTGCATCCACGACCGCACGCTAGCGGCCGACCTCGAAGCCGAACTCGGGCTTCCAGTGCTGATCGCCAACGACGCCGACTGTTTCGCGATGGCCGAAGCCGGCCTTGGCGCCGGCCGCGGCCATCGCATCGTCTTCGGCGCCATCCTCGGCACCGGTGTCGGCGGCGGCCTGGTTGCCGACGGGCGCCTCGTCAATGAGGCCGGCGGCTTTGCCGGCGAATGGGGCCACGGGCCGATCATCGCATTGGCGGCCGGCAACCCACCTGCCGCCATTCCCGCCTATGCCTGCGGCTGCGGCCAGAAGGGCTGCGTCGATACCGTCGGCGGCGCCCGCGGCCTGGAACGCCTGCACAAAACGCTGCATGATCTCGACCTTTCGAGCGAAGAGATCATCGCTCAATGGCAACTCGGCGAGGAGAAGGCGACACGGACGATCGACGTCTATATCGATCTCGTCGCCTCGCCGCTGGCCCTGACGATCAACATCACAGGCGCCACCATCGTCCCGGTCGGCGGCGGGCTGTCCAACGTCGAGCCGCTGCTTGCCCAACTCGATCATGCGGTGCGCGCCCGTACCCTGCGCAAATTCGACCGCCCGCTGGTGGTGCGCAGCGAATGCCGCATCGAACCCGGCCTGATCGGCGCCGCCCTGCTCGGGCTGAAAGTGGAAGCGTTGCTCCCTAAAGCATAGGCCACATCCGCACAATCGCCGCGAACCGGTCCCAATCCTTGCGCTCCAACGGCGTCCACGCGGCTTCGGCGACGGCCGGAAGGCGCGGGAAGACCAGTCGGTTGAAATAGGCGCGAGAGAGGAAGTTTTCAGTCCAGATACAGGCCTGGATGCCGCGCATCTTCTCCCGCAGCCCATCCGGCAATTCGCCCTCGGCCTCATAAGCGTAACTATGTTCCGGCGGCGCATGGCCCGCCCAGCTGGCACCGGGCTCATCCCAGGCTTCAGCCTGCGCCATGTCGAGATAATAGGCCTGTCCCGGGGTCATCACCACGTCGTAGCCTTGCTGCGCCAGCTCGATGCCGACGGCGGGCTTTTCCCAGGCCATCAGCAACGTGCCGTCGCGATCGACGCCGCCGCCAAGCGACGCCTCGTTCCAGCCGGCGAGCCTCCTGCCGCGCTCCGACAGCAGCGCCTTGACCCGCTTCAGGAAATAGGATTGCAGGTCGGCCATACCGGCGAGCCTCTCCCGCTCCATCAATGCCTTGCAGAGCGGCGAGGAAAGCCAGGCGCCATTCGCCACCTCGTCACCGCCAATATGGATATAGTCACCGGGAAACAGCGCCACCATCTCGTCGAAGACCTTGCCGAGAAATTCATAGGTGAATTCGACCGCCGGGTTGAGGGCATTGTTGGGATAACCCTGTACCGCACGATAGCTGTCCGGCGCCTCCTGGCCGTCGACGAGTGCGGGCAGCGAGAGAAGAGTCGCTGTGCTGTGGCCGGGAACGTCGATTTCGGGCACCACCTCGACACCAAGCGAAGCGGCATGCGCAACGATCCGCCTGACATCCTCCTGCGTGTAATGGCCGGAGCGCGGGTCGGCCCCGTCGCCGAGCTGCGGCACGAGCACCTCATCCGGACCGCGCCGCGCGCCGATCTCCGTCAGTGCGGGATAGGCCTTGATCTCCAGTCGCCAGGCTTCGTCGTCGGTCAGATGCCAATGAAAGATATTGAGCTTGTTCCAGGCAAGAATATCGATCAGCCGCATGACGTCGGCCACCGGATAGAACTGTCTGGCCACATCGAGATGGCAGCCGCGCCAGTCATAACGCGGCTGGTCGGCGATCGTGCCGAAATTGGGGAATTTGAAGTTCTCCCGATCGGCGCGCGCGCCGTGCATGAGCTGTGCCAGGCTGATCAGTCCATAGTGCCGACCCGCCGCATCCGCAGAGGAGAGCACGATCTCATGCGCGGTAAAGCGCAATTCGTAGGCAGACTCAGCGATTGACGATTCGGTAACGAAACGAATAGCGCGCCCGCCTTCGACAGCACTCAGCGAAAACGGCACCTTGTCGGCAGGATAGAGCCGCTGGTAAAGCGCGAGCACCAGGGAAAACGCCTTGATCGCATTGGGCCGCGTCTTCCCCGTGGGATAGAGGACGACCGGCAGCTCTCCCGCTTTCAACGCGAGCGCCAACGGCCAGGGCAGCAGCGAATACGGCTCCTGGACCCGGCCCGGCGGCAGAAGTGGCGGCGCCACACCGCCATCCCGGCCTTCGAGCATCAGGCCGCCGAAGTCGACGGGAACGTGACGGCCGTCGGCAAGTGTCAGATAGGCGGATTTAACGCCAGCCGTGACATGTTTCGGCTCTCTGCTCAGCCCCTCGACCGCGAACCGCCAGTGCCCGCCCGGCGGAACGCTCAGCCCCTCGGACGGCAGGAATTCATGGAAATGCGCGACCTGCCGCTTGAGGCTGCCGCCGTCGCAGACGTGTTTGTCGGCAACCCGCGTCTCCGACGTATAGGCGAGCGAGAAGCCGGACAGCGGCTCGGCCGAAAGATTGAAGAGCGTGACGGTCAAGCGCCCGAAACCGCCTTCGACCGGGCGCCAGCTTGTTTCCAGACGATAATCGGCCATGGTCGCGCCCTCTCCCCGTCAACGAGCAGCAGCGATCGCGGCTGCTGTCCCGGCATGCTCCCGCAAGTTTAGCTCTTTCGAGAGGTCAAGGGAATCAGCGCGAACACGGACGAAGCGGCCGCAATGAGAATCCGCTGCAAGACTTTAGAGAGGAACCAGTGGCCCGAAAGGAAAACGGCGCGGCTTTCGCCGCGCCGTCCTCACTCGGCTGCCAACGCCGGCGGATGTCTGTCATCGGCCTCTTCCTGGATGGCGTCGGCATCCCGGCCTGGCTCATCCTTCGCCTTCGGCTCGCGACCGAAGAAAAGGGCGTAACCGGCGGGCAGAACCAGAATGGTGAGCACTGTGGCGACGAGGATGCCGCCCATCATCGCATAGGCGAGCGGCCCCCAGAAAACGCCGCGCGAGATCGGGATCAGCGCCAGGACAGCAGTCAGCGCCGTCAGCATGATCGGCCGGAAACGCCGGACGGCGGCGCCGACGATCGCCTCCTGCCGGTGCATGCCGGCCTTGATATCCTGATCGATCTGATCGACCAGGATGATCGAGTTGCGCATGATGATGCCGAGCAGCGCGATGACGCCGAGGATCGCTACGAAGCCGAAGGGCGCGCCGCTGATTAGCAAGGCGGCTGCGGCCCCAATGATGCCGAGCGGCCCGGTGGCGAGCACCAGCATCGCCTTGCCGAAATGCTGCAGCTGCACCATCAGCAGCACGATGATGACGGCGAGCATGATCGGCGCCTTGGCGGCGATCGACATCTGGCTTTCCGCCGCATCCTCGGCGCCGCCCTGGATCTCGACATTGTAGCCGGCCGGCAGACTGTCGCGCAGGTCCTTCATGTCGGCATACATCTTCATGACAACGTCATTCGGCTGCACACCATCGGGCAGCGTCGCCCGCACGGTGATCGTCGGCAGCCTGTCGCGCCGCCATTCGATGCCCTGCTCCATGACAGGCACGACCTTGGCGACCTGCGAGACCGGCACGAAACCGCCAAAATCCGTCGGGACATAGACCGAGTTGACCGCCGACAGCAGCGAGCGGCGGGCATCCGGCTCGCGGGCGACGATCGCGACCGTTTCCTCGCCATCGCGGAAATCGTCGAGCGGCGCCCCGGACATGGCGGTCTGCAGCATCTGACGCACGCGCTGCGAGGTGACGCCGAGAGCGCGGGCGCGATCCTGGTCGATCACCAGCTTCATCGCCGGCACCTGCTCCAGCCAGTCGTCGTGAATGGCGCCGAGCATCGGGTTGGCCTCAAAGCGCGCCTTCACCTGATCGGCAATCGCTCGCACTTCCTGGCGGTCAGGTCCCATGACGCGCATCTGCACCGGCCAGCCTGTGGGCGGGCCGAGGAAGAGCCGGTCGACCTTGCCGCGGATCGACGGGAAGTCTTCCGCAAGGAACCTGCGCAGCTTGACGATCAGCCGCTCGCGCGCCGGTTCGTCATTGGCCATGACGAGAAGCTGGGCAAAGTTCGGATTGCGCAGCTGCTGGTCGAGCGGCAGGAAGAAGCGCGGCGCGCCTTCGCCGATATAGGTGGCGATGAACTTCTTGTCGGGATCGTCCATCATCTTGGCTTCGAGCGCCTTTGCCTGGACCTCGACTTCCCGAATGCTGGTGCCCTCGGGCAGCCAGAGATCGACGAGGATTTCCGGCCGCGAGGATTGCGGGAAGAAATTCTGCGGAATGAACTGGAAGGCCCAGAGGCTGGTAACGAAGGTGCCGAGCGTCAACAGCAACACGATCACCCGGTGACGAACTGCCCAGCCGACCGTGCCACGCAGCCGGCGATAGAAGCCGGTGTCGAAGGCATCGTGATGCTCGCCGGCATGATGGCGCTGCTTGAGGATCATATAGCCGAGCCATGGCGTGAAATAGACGGCGACGAACCACGAAGTCACCAGCGCGATGCCGACGACGTAGAACAGCGAACGCACATATTCGCCGGCCGTCGATGCGGCAAAGCCGACCGGAATGAAGCCGGCCGTAGTGATCAGCGTGCCCGTCAGCATCGGGAAGGCGGTCGAGGAATAGGCAAAGCTTGCCGCTTCGATCTTGACCAGCCCCTCTTCCAGCTTTCGCTCCATCATTTCGACGACGATCATCGCATCGTCGACGAGCAGGCCGAGCGCGATGATGAGCGCGCCGAGCGAGATGCGCTGCAGATCGATGCCGAGTTCGTACATCAGCGCGAAGGTGGCGGCGAGCACCAGCGGAATGGCGATGGCGATGACGAGGCCCGAACGCCAGCCGATCGACAGGAACGAGACCACCAGGACGATGACAAGCGCTTCACCGAGCGCATGCATGAATTCGCTGACCGCATCCGTCACCACGTCGGGCTGATTGGCGATCTGATCGACCGCGACACCATAGGGCAGAGCCTCTTCGAAGCGCTGATAGGTCGCCTCGACGCCCTTGCCGACATCGGTCACATTGAAGCCCTTGGCCATCACTACGCCGACCTGAACGCTGTCATGACCGTTGAAACGGTATTTGCGCTGATAGGGGTCTTCGAGCCCGGAACTGACGGTGGCGATATCGCCGAGCCGCGTCACCTGGCCGCCGGCGCGAAGCCGCAGCTCGCGGATATCCTCCGCCTTCTTGACGTCACCTTCGACGGAGATGCGCACCGAGCGCAGGCCGGTATCGACGGAGCCTGCCGGATCGATATTGTTCTGGCCCTTGATGGCGTTTTGCAGATCGAGGATCGTCAGGCCGCGCTCGGCGAGCGCCTTGGATGAGACGTCGATATAGATCTTCTCAGGCTGGTCGCCGATGATGACGGCTTTCTCGACGCCCGGCGTCGTCAACAACATGTCGCGCGCCTGGATCGCGAATTTCTTCAGTTCCGGATAGGAATAACCGTCGCCGCTGATCGAATGCAGCGTGATGAAAGTATCGCCGAACTCGTCGTTGAAATAGGGGCCGAGCAGGCCCTGCGGCAGCTCGTTTGCGATATCGCCGACCTTCTTGCGCACCTGGTAGAAGGCGTCCGCCACATCTTTCGAATTGGTGTCGCCCTTGACCTGCAGGGTGATGATCGCGCTGCCCGCCCTTGTATAGGACTTGACCCAGTCGATATGCGGCGTTTCCTGCAGCTTGCGCTCGATCTTGTTGACCACCTGGTCTTCCATTTCCTGGATGGAAGCGCCCGGCCAGATCGCCTGCACGACCATGACGCGGAAGGTGAATTCGGGGTCCTCGCGCTGGCCCATGCGCATCAGGCCGAGCACGCCGGTGATGATGATCAGCCCGAAGAGGAAGCGGGCAATGCTCGGATGGCCGATCGCCCAGCGCGACAGATTGAAGGGCCGCTTTTCGGTGGTGTTGGCGTCCATGGTTTTCTTCCCTTTTGCGACGCGATCAGCGGACGGTCTGGTCCGTGTCGGCCAGCGCCGACTGCTGGTCCGGCACCTTCACCTTCAGGTTTTCGCTCATGAACTGCGTGCCTGCGGAAACGACGAGATCGCCTATATCGAGGCCGTCGGTCACATGCACGCCGTCACCGGTAAAATCGGCGACCTTGATGTCGCGGCCATGCACGGTCGCCGTATCGCGGTCGACGGTCCAGACCATCTGCTTGCCGTCTTTCTCAGCCAGCGCGCTGAGCGGGATCGAGACATAGCTGTTGCCGTTGCTGACGTCGGCTTCGATCGTCGCCGTCATGCCGAGCAACACCTGCGGATCGTTCGGCAGGCTTACCCGAACTGCAAAGGTACGCGACTGCTGGTCGGCGCTGCCTGAAACCTCACGCACCTTGCCGGCGAGCACCAATTTGTCGTCGGCCCAGAAGCTTGCCTTGACCGTTTTGCCCGGCTTGAATTCGGCAATGTCGTTTTCCGGAACCGCAATCTGCACTTCCTTTTCGCCGTCGACGGCGACAGTGACGACGGGAGTGCCCGACGCAACGACCTGGCCGACATCGGCGTTGATCGTCGTAACGATCCCGTTGTAGTCGGCCTTCAGCTCCGCATAGCTCACCTGGTTCTTCGCCTGATCGAGCGCCGAGGCGGCGGCATCGCGGCTTGAAACGGCCTGATCGTAACTGAGCGACGCCTGCTCGAGCTGGGATTTCGGCGAAACATTCTTATCGAAGAGCTGCTGATTGCGCTTATTGACGAGATCGGCGGTTTCGACGCCTTTTTCAGCGGCTGCGAGATTGGCTTCCGCCGTCTTGACTGCGAGCTGGTAATCTGTGGAGTCCATCCGGGCGAGCACGTCGCCCGGCTTCACCTTGTCGCCGATATCGACGAGGCGTTCGGTGATTTTGCCGGCGACGCGAAACCCGAGGTTCATCTCCGTGCGCGCCTTGACCGAGCCCGAATAGTCGAGCTTGCGGGTGTCGCCGGCCTTGGCGATCTCGACGACCTTCACCGGACGAATGACTTGCTTGACCTCAGCCTTCTCTTCCGAGCAGGCGGAAACGCCGATGCCGATGGCACTGATGAGCACGAGGCTGGTGACGGACGGCATGCGATGGCTGAAGGTCTTGAGCGAAAACATCGTCCGCACTCCTGGATCGTTTCGGGGGTGGATGGCGGCGGCCGTCCGTTATTTTTTCAGCGCCCTGATCACGTAGTTGATCAGTTCGTCGACGCTGGCGCGGTTGGTTTTGGCAAGACATTGCGCCACCATCTGCGGGTGGCAAAGATTGATCGTCGCCGCGCCGAAGCAACGCGAGGCAACGACCGGGTCCTGCTCGGCGAATTCTCCGGCTTCAATGCCTTCGGCGATGATTTCAGCAATGAGATCATGGACGCGGTCGATATGTTTTTCGATGACGTGCCAGTCGCGCTCGATCGCGACGACGATCATCTCGTGCACCTTCATCTCGTCGAGCATCAGATCGAGCGTCAGCTGATGCTGGGTCTGGACGTAGCGGCGCAGCCGCTCGCTGGCGCTGATCGGCTGATGGCGAATGTCGTAGGCGATCTGATAGGCGGTGGCGAGCATGCGGCCGCAGAGGGCCTGGTGGATTTCCACCTTGGAGGCGAAGAAACGATAGATATTGGCCGGCGACATGCCGAGATCGCGGGCAATGTCGGCCACCGTCGTCTTGCTGTAACCGTAGTGCCGGAACAGCCGCTCGGCCGCGTCGAGAATGCGCGTGACATTCTCCTGCCGCGTGACCTCAAGCGTATTTTCCGCGATGTCGTTCATGAGTTTCGATGCCTCGAATTACGACTGACGAATTTTGAATTTCGTCAGTCGTAAATTATCAGGCGTCATTTGTCAACACGCAGCCGAGCGGCACTAGCGCTTGGCAGAGACGATCCTGTGCGTCTATCTAGACGATATGAGGGATTTTCCGAAGCAATAAAACGCAATTAAAAAGTGCCGCGACGAAAAATTGCGCGCGGCACCTCTTCGGCAGCAGATGAGGTCAGGCGAGCTTGACGTCGAGCGTGATCGGAACGGCAGCGAGCGCCTTGGAAATCGGGCAGCCGGCCTTCGCCTTGTTGGCGAGTTCGGTGAAGGTCGCCTCGTCGGCGCCGGGAATACGGCCGGAGAGCGAAAGATGGATGGCGGTGATGGCGAAGCCACCCTCGACGCTTTCGAGCGTCACCTTGGCAGAGGTTTCCATATGCTCGGCGGTAAAGCCGGCTTCACCGAGGATCAGAGACAGCGCCATGGTGAAGCAGCCGGAATGTGCGGCGCCGATCAGTTCCTCCGGATTGGTACCGGGAATGCCTTCGAAGCGGCTGGCAAAGCCGTAGGGATAATCCTTCAGAGCGCCGCTCTGGGTCGAGATCAGGCCTTTGCCGTCCTTGAGGCCACCGGTCCAATGGGCCGAAGCCGTACGATTGATCTGCATGCCGTCCTCCTGTTTCGATTGGGCTTTCAGCACGATGCCGAAAAATGCGAGCGGTTTTCGGCCAACATCATGCTCTAACGAGATACCTACGGGGGATGCGACAGCTCCCCCGATGGGCAATATAATGCTCTATCCCGAGAAGACGACAGGCTTGTAAAAATCTGCTGTAATCCGCGTCTCTTCAGACGGGATGCTGCAGCACGCCGAGACCGCCGTCGATCGTCAGGCAGGTGGCATTCATGAACGGGCACTCGTCGGAGATCATGAAGACGGCCGCCATGGCGATCTCCTCCGGCGTAGCGATGCGCCCGCCGGGATGCAGCCTCATCGTCTCGGCTTTGGCCGCCTCCGGATCGGGAAAGCTGTTCCAGTAATCGATCACCTTCTGTGTCGAGACATAGCCCGGCGCCAATGCGTTCACCCGAATATTGCTGGCCGCATATTCGAGACCAAGGGATTTCGTCATCCCGAGCAGCGCATGTTTTGCCAGCGGATAGGGAAAGGTGTGCGGAATGATGGTGAAGGCATGCGTCGAGGCGACGTTGAGGATGACGCCGCCGCCCTGCCCGATCAAGCCGGGCAGCACCGCCTTGCAGCAGTTCCACGCACCTTTGAGATTGATGTCGAAGCAACGATGCCATTCGTCATCCGTCGTCTCGAGCGGCTCGGCAAAGACATTGACCCCGGCATTGTTGACGAGCGCGTTCAGCTCTCCGATCTCTTTGCTGGCTCGCGCGACCGCCGTGGTGATCGTTCCGGCATCGGTAATATCGGCCGGCAGATAACCGAGCCGTCCGCCGCTGCTCTCAAGTTTTTTCGCCGCCTCCGCCAGCAGCACGCCGTCGCGGTCGATGAGAAAGATAGCGGCATTTTCCCGCAGGAAGGCCTCCGCGATCGCCAGGCCGATACCCTGCGCAGCGCCAGTGATCAGGATGTTCTTGCCCTGCAGGCGGTTGCCCATCTTTCACCCCTCCGGTTGCGTCGGCAGCGCCGACATCAGGATTGTGACCTTGCCGGCAAGCACGTCACCCGGCGCAAGCGGCTTCAGGCCCCCGAAATCAGGCAAATGATGGCCGTTCGGCAGGTGGCTCATCGGCTCGAGGCAGAAGAAGTCGCTCCGGTCGACCGGCATATAGAGCATGAAACGATCGAGCGCACCGTCGGCTTCCAGCGCCGCCTGAATTCCGAGTTCCGGCCAGGCGATCGCCGCCCGCCCATTCCAACCCTCGAAGGCATTGTTCATCCATGTCTGCGGCAACAGTTTGCCGGACCTGAAATCGAAATCGCCGGGCACAGGGCCGGGCATATCAGGGAGGTGGTCCGGTCGTTCGTTCCAATATCGATCGGCCGCAATCGTCAGTCGCGTCTTCGGCGTTCGCGCAAAGAAGGGATGCTGGCCCAATCCAAAGGGAAGAGCGGTTTCGCCCCGGTTTTCCACGGAAAGCGTCAGCACCAGCGCGTCGCCGGCGAGACGGATCTCCTGCCGGGTCAGATAGGCATAGGGTGAAACCTTGTCGGCGCTGCGGGAAAAGCAGAACTGCGCATGCTCCGCGCTGAAGTCTTCAAGCTGCCAGAGGCCGAGCCAGCCGTCGCCGTGCCGATAGAGCGGATCTGAGGTATTCGGCTGGAAGGCATAGTCGCGTCCGGCAAAGGACATGGCGTTGCCTTCCACGCGATTGCCGAACGGCACCATCGCAAAATTCGCCATCGTTCCATCCGGCCCCCCGGCGGCCACGAGAAAGGGCGTCTTCCGATAGCTCGCGGCAGCGAGCGCCGCACCCCGACGGCTGACCCGAACGGCGAGATCGCCGTGCCTGAGTTCGATGTCGCTCCCGGCTCGTTCTTGGTTCATCCACGTCGTCCCGCAGCCGAAGATCTCAAATTGTCGAGCAGCACGGCGACCAGCAGGATCAGGCCGCGCACGACATACTGATAGAATGCCTGGATATTCAGCAGATTCATAACGTTTTCGGCAATGCCCATGATCAGCACCCCGACGATGACGCCGCTCATCGCCGCCCGGCCGCCGGCCAGCGAAACGCCGCCGAGAACGCAGGCCGAAATGACCGACAGCTCCAGCCCCGTCGCCGCATTCGGCTGGCCGGAGGTTATGCGCGAGGCGAGCAGGATACCGGCAATGCCGCAGACGAGCCCCTGCAGCGCAAAGATCCAGATGCGCATATTGACGACATTGACGCCCGCAAGCCGCGAGGCCTCGGGATTGCCGCCGATCGCCAGCGTATTTTTGCCGAAGACGGTGCGATTGAGCACGAAACCGAAGAGCAGAAAAAGCATCAGCATGATCCAGATCGGCGTCGGCACGGTCAGGAAGCGCGACAGGGCAAGCTGGTAGAAGGCGGGATCGTTGATGCCGACGGCGCGGCCGTCCGAGGCGATCAGCGCCAGCCCGCGCACGATCTGCATGGTGGCCAGCGTGGTGATCAGCGCATTGATCCGGAACCGGGCGATGACGATGCCGTTGACGAAGCCGACCACGGCGCCGCAAAGCAGGGCGGCGATAAGCCCGACGGGAATGGAGCCGGTGGCATTCGAGACCATCACCGCGATCATGCCGGAGAAGGCGACGATCGAGCCAACCGAAAGGTCGAAATCGCGCGAGGCCAGGCAGAACATCATCGTGCAAGCGACGATGCCGATCGTCACGACCGATTGCAAAAGCCCCAGCATGTTGCGCTCGGTCAGAAAATTCGGAACGCAGAGCGAGACGATCACGAAAGCGGCGGCGAAGATCACCACCAGCCCCTGTTCGCCGAGAAGGATTTTTTTCAACGAATTCATCGCTTGTATTCCTGGTCCTAAATGGTGCCTGCGGCATTCTTGTCGGGGAGCGCTGCCGTCAGGATGGCGCGCTCGTCGAAATCCGGACGGGCGACATTGGCCGCCACCCTGCCCTGACACATCACCATGATGCGATCGGAGATGCCCATGACCTCGGGCAGTTCGCTTGATATCACCACGATTGCCATGCCGCCGGCCGCCAGCTCGTAGAGGATTTCGTAGATTTCCGATTTCGCCCCGACATCGATGCCGCGCGTCGGCTCGTCGATGACGAGGACCTTGATGCCCTGCTCGGAGAGCCAGCGGCCGAGAATGACCTTCTGCTGGTTGCCGCCGGAGAGATTGATGATGTCCTGCTTGCGCGACGGCGTCCGCACCCGAAGCCGGGCAATGAACCGATCCGCCAGCGCCGCCTCTTGTCTCGGGCTCAGAATACCGAAAGGCGAGAAGTGCCGGCGCGACGAAATCGCGATATTCTCTTCGATCGACCGGCCCTGAACGATGCCGTCGAATTTGCGGTCCTCGGGGCAGAGCACCATGCCGGCATTGATCGCCGCCTTCGGATTGTTCGGGGAAACGACGACGCCGTCGATCGTGACCTGACCTTGATGTCTGGTATCGGCGCCGTAAAGTAACCGCGCCATCTCGCTGCGGCCGGCGCCGATCAGGCCGAAGAAGCCGAGGATCTCACCCTGGCGCACGGAAAAGCTGATCGGATTGCGCAGCCGTGAGCCGGACAGGCCCTGGACCTCCAGCCTGATGTCGCCGAGCGAACGTTCGCGCCAGCCCCAGACATTGCTGATCTCGCGTCCGACCATTTCCGAGATGATCTGCTCGCGCGTCGTTTCAGCAATGTCGGGATGGTGGGCGGCAAGCTTGCCGTCGCGCAGCACCGTCAGGCTGTCGCAAAGCCGAAAAATCTCGTCGAGGCGATGCGAGACGTAGAGAATGACCGTTCCCTTCGCCTTCAGCCTGTCGATGAGTGAAAACAGGATTTCGCTTTCGCGCGACGACAGCGACGAGGTCGGTTCGTCCAACGCGATCACCCGTGCATCGAGCATGACCGCCTTGGCGATCTCGACCATCTGCCGCGCCCCGATCGAAAGCGAGGCGACCTTGGCCGAGGGATCGACATCGATGCCGATCTCTTCGAGCTTCCCCCGCACCGTCTCGATCAGCGTCTTCGAATGGATGACGCCGCCCTTGGCCGGGAAACGTCCGAGCCAGAGATTTTCGGCGACCGTCAACTCGGGAACGAGCTGCAGTTCCTGGTGGATGACGATGACCCCCGCATGGAAGGCATCGCGAACCGACCCGTATTTCTGCTCCTCGCCGTCAATCAGGATACGGCCGTCATCGGCGGCCTGATCGCCGGATAGGACACGGATCAGCGTCGATTTGCCGGCGCCGTTTTCGCCCATCAGCCCGTGGACGGCGCCCTTCTCAATCCTGAAGGAGACATTCGCCAGCGCCTGCACGCCGGGATAACCCTTGGAGATATCGTTGAATTCGAGGAAGGCCATCGTCGCTCCGTCGAGAAGGACCCGGCGGCGTGGCCGCCGGGCATAGATCATCCTGGGAGGATGATCATTCGATGCCAAGATCCTTGCGGACCTTCTCGTAATCACCCCGCAAGGCCAGCGAACCGGAGGTCAACGTCAGTTTTGCCGGCTCCTTGTTGTTGGCGATCCAGTCGTACATGTTGAGTGCCGTCTCGTAGCCGTGACGCTTCGGCGAGATGATGACCGTACCGAAGAAGCCCGTCGCCGCCGGCTTCTTGAACTCGTTAATCGCCGATTCAGCACCGCCGATGCCGACGCCGATGACGTTGGCCGCTGGTATGCCGACGGATTCCGATGCGCGGACGGCGCCGAGAACGGCCTCGTCGTTGAGGCCGAAGGCAACCCAGTATTTCACGTCCGCATGTTTGTTGAGAACGGTGGTTGCCGCGTTGAGCGCAGCTTCCGTATCGGTTTTCGCCTGCGGCGCATCATAGATGTTTTCGGCCGGGAAGCCGGCCGACTTCAGCACCGAGATCGCACCTTCGACACGGTCGACGGCAGTCGGCAGCTGGTCGTAGGAGATGCGGACCGCGCCGACATTCTTCATGTCCCAGCCGCGCTTCTTGATCTCGTCGACGATCGCCTGGCCGACGGTCTCGCCGATCTTGGTGGCCGAGATCCCCATATGCGGCACGTCTTCCAGCGGCTTGCCGTCGGCGCTGACCAGACGGTCGTCGACCGTCATCAGCTTCAGCTGGTTGGCTTCGGCCTTGGCGACGATGCCGGGACCGAGCTTGACGTCGGGCGTGCAGATGATGAAGCCCTGCGCACCCTGGGCGCCGAGATTGTCGATCGCCGACTGGACCTTCTCGCCGTCTTCGGCGCCGATCTTGACGACGGTGAAGCCTTTTTCCTTGGCGGCCTGGTCGGCGAATTTCCATTCGTCCTGGAACCATGGTTCTTCGGGCTGCTTGACGATGAACCCTATCTTGACGTCTGCGGAAAATGCGGAGCCGGCTGCCAGAATGGCAAAAGTGCCAGCCAGGATGGCTGCTTTGAACAAGCGCATATCTCTCTCTCCCTAAACTCTAAAAATCGAGCAGCTGCCTCCCAGGCAGCATCCACTGAATTATGACAAATCATCATACCAGTCAATTGCCAATGTATGATGATTAGAATAATAGGATATCGACGAGCCCGGGAGGAACGTCGCAAAGCGAACCGAATTCGGATAATGAGATTCGATTGCCTGGCGCCGGAAATAGAGCGGAGAGGTGAGTTGGAAACAATCGAGCCACAGAGCGGGGCAGCAAGCCCCGACATCGAGCGGCGCCCACGCGTCCGCCGCAACGTCACGGCTGCAATCGCCGAGGACATCTGTGCGGACCGCTATCCCTCGGGCTCGCCGCTACCCCGCGAGAATGATCTCTGCGAACTTTACGGTGTCAGCCGCACTGTTATTCGCGAATCGCTGAAAGTGCTGGAATCAAAGGGCCTTGTCCGCGGTAAACCGCGGGTCGGAACCACCGTCTGCGACAAGGACGACTGGAATATCCTGGATGCCGATGTGCTGGAATGGATGGGTCCCTATATCAAGGATTTCGACCTGCTCGGCTGCATTCTCGAAGCCCGCCGCACGATCGAGCCGGCTGCGGCCGAATACGCCGCCGAGCGCGCCAGCGCCCAGGAGATCGCCGATCTCGACAAGGCCTGGCGGCAGATGCGCGACAGCGCCGGCGATCCGGAAAGTTTCACCGATGCCGACGTCTTGTTCCACGCGGTGCTGCTCACCGCCAGCCACAACCAGGTCTTCCGCCGCCTGTCGAGCGCCATTCACGCAGCGCTGAAATATGCGCTGCACGCCTCCAACATCGGCGTCGAAAACCGCGAGGATGCGGTACTCGTTCATGGCCAGTTGGTCGAGGCCCTGCGCATGCGCGACAAGGCTGGCGCCCGCGAATGCGCCAACCACATGCTTGATCTTGCGGTGCGCGACCTTGCTGCCGCTGAAAAGGCGATCGGCCGAACGAAATGATGGATCACTGAAAGAACAGCGATGAAGATCACCAAACTCACCACCTATATCGTGCCGCCGCGCTGGCTGTTTTTGAAGATCGAGACCGACGAGGGCATCATCGGCTGGGGCGAACCGGTGGTCGAAGGCCGGGCGCTCACCGTCGAGGCCGCGGTCCACGAACTGGAAGACTATCTGATCGGCAAGGATCCCTTCCTGATCGAGGACCACTGGACGGTGATGTATCGCGGCGGCTTCTATCGGGGTGGTGCGGCCCATATGAGCGCGATCTCCGGCATCGACCAGGCGCTCTGGGATATCAAGGGCAAGGCGCTGGGCCAGCCGATCCATTCCCTGCTCGGCGGCCAGCTGCGCGACCGCATCAAGGTCTATTCCTGGATCGGCGGCGACCGTCCTTCGGATGTCGCCAATAATGCCAGGGAAGTGGTCACCCGCGGCTTCAAGGCGATCAAGCTCAATGGCTGCGAGGAAATGCAGATCGTCGACACCAACGAGAAGGTGGAAAAGGCGGTCGAGACAATCGCCCTAATCCGTGAGGCGATTGGCCCGCATATCGGCATTGGCGTCGACTTTCACGGCCGCGTGCACAAGCCGATGGCGAAAGTCCTCGCCAAGGAACTCGAGCCCTACAAGCTGATGTTCATCGAGGAGCCAGTGCTGTCGGAAAACAAGGAAGCGCTGCGCGATATCGTCAACCATACTTCGACACCGATCGCGCTCGGCGAACGGCTCTATTCGCGCTGGGACTTCAAACAGGTGCTTTCGGACGGTTATGTCGACATCATCCAGCCGGATCTTTCGCATGCCGGCGGCATCACCGAATGCCGCAAGATCGCGGCGATGGCCGAGGCCTATGACGTGGCGCTGGCGCCGCATTGCCCGCTCGGACCGATCGCGCTCGCCGCCTGCCTGCAGGTCGATGCCGTCAGCTATAACGCCTTCATCCAGGAACAGAGCCTCGGCATTCATTACAACAAGGGCAACGATATCCTCGATTACATCTCCAACAAGGAGGTATTCCAATATGCCGATGGTTTCGTCTCGATCCCGCAAGGGCCGGGTCTCGGCATCGAGGTCGACGAAGCCTACGTCATCGAGCGCGCCAAGGAGGGCCATCGCTGGCGCAACCCGATCTGGCGGCATGCCGACGGCAGCTTCGCCGAGTGGTGAAAGTGGAGGGTCGCGCAAGCGGCCCTTTTTCTTTCCGCGTGTAGGATGTCGCGTGTCCCGTCCGTCATAGTGGAAGCTCAAAGAGGAGATTTCAGAATGGCCAGAGCAATCGCAATCATCGTCGCCCGCATCATCTTCAGTTTCGTCTTCTTCATGGCCGCCGGCTTCAAATTCGCCGATATCGGCGCGACGGCAGCCTACATCACCGCCGCCGGCTTTCCGATGGCGACATTCCTGACCTGGGTCGCCGCCTTCTTCGAGATCGCCCTGGCGCTCGCCTTCATATCGGGCGCCTTCTTCACCGAGGCCAGCCTGCTCGCAGGCATCTACGTGATCTTCCTCGCCTTCGCCTTCCACGGACCATCCCATTGGCAACAGAACCAGGCCGAGTTCGGCTTCTTCATCGATCACTTCACCTTCCTCGCCGGCCTGCTCTTTGCCGCCGTCCATGGGCCGGAGAAATGGGCGCTTCGACATAGCCTTCTCCGATAGCGCCACCGACGCGCTCCTTCCGGAACCAAGAGCCGTGCAAAACATTGGCTTACCGGTAAACGGCAAGGAGAGCCCGCCCATGGAGCTGAAGGGAAAGATCGCATTGGTGACCGGTGCCGGTTCTGGCATCGGCAAGGCGGCGGCGCTCAGGCTCGCCGCCGAAGGAGCAAAGGTCGCCGCACTCAGCCGCACTGCCGACGAGGTCGAAAGCACTTGCGCAGAGATCAAAGCGGCGGGCGGCGAATCGATCGCGCTGATGGCCGACACCAGCGACGAGGCGCAAATGCGAGCGGCGGTGAAGGCGCTGACAGAGACCTTCGGCGGCCTCGATATCGTTGTTGCCAATGCGGGGATCAACGGCGTCTGGGCACCGATCGATGATCTGAAGCCGGATGAATGGGACAAGACCATCGCCGTCAATCTGCGTGGCACCTATCTGACCTTGCATCTGACCGTCCCGTACCTGAAAAGGAATGGCGGCTCGATCGTCGTCGTCTCCTCGATCAACGGCACCCGGACATTCACGACGCCGGGCGCCACTGCCTACACCGCAACCAAGGCCGGCCAGGTCGCCATGGTCCAGCAGCTCGCCCTCGAACTCGGCCGGCATGGTATTCGCGTCAACGCCGTCTGCCCGGGTGAGATCGAGACCAATATTGGCGCCAATACCGACAGCCGCCATCGCGAAGAGACGGAGGTTCCGGTCATCTGGCCGGAAGGCGATATCCCGATTGCCGGCGGCAAGGCAGGCAAGAGCGAGGATGTCGCCGAAACCATCCTCTTCCTCGCCTCCGACCGAGCTCGACACATCACCGGGACGCCGATCTGGATCGACGGCGGCCAGGGACTGTTGCGATAGCGCAGCTGTAACGATCAGGCGTTCAGCCGGGCGCCGTCGAGCGTATAGAGCTCCTGCGCGCGCTGCACGCCGCGCAATGCATAACGCCCGACGCAGGCGATTGCCGCGCGCTGTTCTTCCGGGATCGCCGCGGCGAAATCGGAGGAGATCAGCAGGTTGAGATCGACCGAACGGCACATCGAAGCGATGCGACTGACCTCATTGACTGCAGGGCCGATGACAGTGAAATCCAGCCGGTCCTGGCTACCGATATTGCCGTAGAAGACATCGCCGATATGCAGGCCGATATAGACATCCGTCGTTGGCCTGTTATCGGCCTCGCGTTCGGCGTTGAGCTTGGCAAGCTTTTCGCGCAGAAGCGATTGAGCTTGGAGCGCCGCACGGCAGGTCTCCGCCGGCACCTCGCCCTTGAAGATGGCGAGCACGCCGTCGCCGATCAGCTTCAGCACATTGCCGCCGGCCTCATGGATCGCCGAAATCACCACCTCGCTATAATCGTTGAGCAGCGGGATGATTTCCTCCGGCGGCACCCGATCGGAAATCTTGGTGTAATTCAGCAGATCGGAAAACCAGAGTGCGGCCGAAATCCGCTCCGATTTGCCGCGGCTGATCTTGCCTTCCATCACCTGGCGCGCCGCATCCTCGCCGAGATAGACTTCCGCAATGGTGCGGGCGATGCGCCCGAGCGCGATACACTTGATCGCCAATCCGAGGACCGGCACCAGCTTGCGCAGGATGGCGAGGTCGTGATCGGAAAAGCCTTCGGGGTGCTTCGTCGAGAAATTCGAGAAGAAGCAATCCATCTCGCCGATCGTGCCGGCCTCGGCAAAACGATGCATCATCGCGATGTAATCGGTATGGCCGGCCGCAGCGATCGTGTCGAGCATGCTGAAATCGATCGGATCGCCGAAGCCGATGCGGCGGCGCACCTCCCGCTCATTGCCGGACCAGAGATAATAGAAGGACGAACGCTTCCAGCTCTCGGCAGCCTCGCCCACACCCGACGGGCCATATTCGAATTCGGTCTCGATCTCCTCCACGCTATCCCAGCGGAAGGCACGGCCCTCATGCACGGGGTGCAGAGTATCCATCAGCGCCATTCCGCGGTCGAGCCGCAGGCCGGCCTTCCGGCAGGCCGCGCAGAAACCGGTCATGAGTTCGGATTCCGAAGCGCCCGTCAGTCCCTGCTCGGTGATCCAGGCCGCAATCGTACTGACGTCGCTGTAATCCATACCGCTCACCTCTACTCGTGTCAGAGCTGTAGCCTGAAGTCGGCGTTGAAGGAAGCCAATTGGCTCAATCGCCCGCAGGCATGTTGTAGGGCGTGACGATTTCAACTGATGAAAGCGAGGCCGGAACCGCTCGCCCCGATGCTGACGCCCGGCTCATGATCGCCCTGAAGGCCGAGCGCGCATCGGTCCTAAGATCGTGATGCAGCACGTAGCCGATCCGCCGAGCGGCAAGCAAGGTGCGATTATCAGCATCGAGATCATGGGCGACAAAGACGCCCACCGGGCGCTTGGCCGCATCGAAGGCCGCCAGCACCGCTCGGTTGCCGCCGCCGATCGAATAGACCGCATTGATAGTGGGATCGGCGGCAAGGGCTGCCGCCGCGAGCGTTCCCGTCGCCGCATCGGTGCCGTGCCCCTCGCTGATTTCCGTGATGCCGATCTTGGGATAATGAGCGCGGATCACGCGGCGAAAGCCGATTTCGCGCTCCTCTTCGCCGCGAAACCGCCCGCTCGACAGCGTCACCAGCACCTTGCCGCCACGGTTGCCGAGCACTTCGCCGATGAGATAGGCCGCGGTCTCGCCCGCCGCCCGGTTGTCGGCGCCGGCATAGGTGATGCGCGCCGAATTCGGCAGGTCGGTCACCAGCGTCACCACCGGAATGCCGGCCGCGGCCAACCGGGCGACGGCGGCCGTCACCTCGGCGACATCGGGCGCCTTGAGCACGATGCCATGCGTACCACGCAGCCGGATGCGGTCGAGAAGCTGCACCATCTCAGCCGGCTTCATCACCTCGGCGAAATGGAACCGGCAGCGGAAGCCGCCGGGCAGAAAGGCTGCCATCTCCGCCTCGAAGGCTGTGCGCACCGTATCGCTGAAACGCTGAGGCGTCTCCATGACGATATCGATCGCCAGCATGCGGCCGCTGTCCATCGCGCCTGCCTGCTGTTTTTCCAGCTCCGCGATCGCCGCCTTTACCCGCATTTCCGTCTGCTGACGCACACCCGGCCGGCCGTTCAGCGCGCGGTCGACGGTCGCGGTGCTTAAGCCGGCCTGGAAGGCGATATCCTTGACGAGAAAGAGATGAGCCATGAAAACAATCTGATGGTTTTTTGATGGATTCCTGATCTATATCACCCGGTACCGCGGCGTATAGTGCCTTCATTCGAAAGAGGAGGAGCCACCATGAAAACCGACAACCCGCAAAAGCTACGCGCCGATCGTGTATGGCTGAGCGAAGACAGCTGCGATCTCGAGGACTTTCGCCGCCTGGCGGAAAAGACAACAGCACTTGCCGATTATCCCACCGCCTCGGCAGTCGAAAAAAACGTGTTGATCTATGACAGCCGCAAGGTGACGGCGGCAGCAGCCACGCTAGAGGGCCGACGCGCCGTCCTGGCCGAAATCTGTGAGGCCTTCGGCGAAGGTCCCGGCGTCGTCGTGTTCAAGCATGCTTACGAGGATACCGGCACCATCGATCGCGCCAGCGCGATCTTCGACCAGATCATCGAGGAACAGCACCGCACCGCGACCGGCGGCGGCGATCACTTCGCCAAACCCGGCGCCAACGACCGCATCTGGAATTCGCTGGAAAAACATTGTCTCGCCGATCCGGCGAATTTCGCCGAATATTATGGCAATGCCATCATCGCACTGGCAAGCGAAGCCTGGCTCGGCCCGAGCTACCAGATGACGGCGCAGGTCAATCGCGTCAATCCGGGCGGCGCGGCGCAATCGGCACATCGCGATTACCATCTCGGCTTCCAATCGTCTGCAGTGATCGAACAGTTTCCGGCGCATGTGCACCGGCTCTCGCCGGTGCTGACGCTGCAGGGCGCGGTCGCCCATTGCGATATGCCGCTCGAAAGCGGCCCGACACTCTTCCTGCCACACAGCCAGACCTATGTGCCGGGCTACCTCGCGCTCAAGCGCCAGGAATTCCGCGATTATTTCGAGGCCAACCATATCCAGCTGCCGCTCGGAAAAGGGGACGTCGTTTTCTTCAATCCCGCCCTCTTCCATGCTGCCGGCACCAACCGTTCGGCCGATATCAAACGCGTCGCCAATCTCCTGCAGGTCTCCTCCGCCTTCGGCCGCGCAATGGAAACCGTCAACCGCGAGAGAATGAGCACCACGCTCTTTCCCGCCCTGAAAACATTGCAGGGCAAGCTCTCTCAAGACGAAATCGCCAACGCCGTCGCCGCCTGTGCCGAAGGCTACTCCTTCCCGACCAACCTCGACCGCGACCCGCCGCTCGGCGGCCTGGCGCCGAAGACGCAGGCGCAGCTGCTGCATGAGGCATTGACGGAAGGCTGGAGCGACGAAGCCTTCACGGCAGCGCTTGCCGAGCAGGCGCGGAAGAAGTTGAGCTGACGTAGAGATAAAAGCTCCCGCACCCGCGGGAGGCTATTCGCACATCATCACCAAGGAGGAACTATATGAGCACGGACCACGGCCGCCTCGATGGCAAGATCGCCATCGTTACCGGCGGCACGCAAGGATTGGGCGCCACCATTGCCCGCCTCTTTGCCGAACGCGGCGCAGAAGGCATCGTCATCTGCGGCCGCAACGAAGCCAAAGGCAAGGCGAAGGCCGCGGAGATTTCGGCTGCGACCAGCGCGAAAGTCGTTTACGTCAGGGCCGACCTATCCGAGGTCGAGGACGCCCGGAATGTCATCCACGCCTGCGACGAGGCTTTCGGACGGGTCGACGCGCTGGTCAATGCGGCCGCCATCACCGATCGCGGCACCATCCTCGACACCAGCCCCGAGCTCTTCGACGCCATGTTCGCCGTCAATGTGCGCGCGCCGTTTTTCCTGATGCAGGAGACGGTGAAGGTGATGCGCCGCGAAAAAATCGAGGGCACGATCGTCAATATCGGCTCGATGTCGGCCAAAGCGGGCCAACCCTTCATCGCCGCTTATTGCGCCTCAAAAGGCGCACTGGAAACGCTGACGAAGAACACCGCCTACGCGCTGCTGCGCAACCGCATCCGCGTCAATGGCCTCAACATCGGCTGGATGGCCTCCGAGGGCGAGGACCGCATCCAGCGCGAATATCACGATGCCCCCGCCGACTGGCTGGAGAAGGCGGCAGCGGGCCAGCCCTTCGGCCGCCTCGTCGACCCGCATGAGGTGGCGCGGGCCTGCGCCTACCTGTCATCGGCCGAATCCGGCCTTATGACCGGCTCGGTCATCTGCTTCGACCAGTCGATCTGGGGTGCTTACGACGGTTCACCGCACCCTGTTGCGGCGCTCTGATCGGTCAGGAGCCCGGCATTTCCCATGCCGGGCTCTGGCACCTCCCAGGATTTGCAGCTAGGAAGGGACGGCAGCATTCAGGGAGGAACTGGCTTGGCCGACAATCCGCTTTATGACATTCGCGATGAACGTTTTAGCGCTCTGGTCATCGGCAGTGCCGCACTCGAAGAGCTTTATTCCGGCTGCCGCTGGACGGAAGGCCCGGTCTGGTTTTCCGACCTGAACTGCCTGCTCTGGAGCGATATCCCCAACGAACGCATGATGCGCTGGACACCGGATGGTACGGTCTCCGTGTTCCGCTCACCCTCCAATTACGTCAACGGCAATACTCGCGACCGACAGGGCCGGCTGGTCTCCTGCGAACATGGCGGACGCCGCGTCACCCGCACGGAAGTCGACGGCACCATCACCATTCTGGCCGACAGCTACAAGGGCAAGCGGCTGAATTCGCCGAACGATGTCGTCGTGCATTCCGATGGCGGGGTCTGGTTCACCGACCCGACTTACGGAATCCTGTCGGACTATGAGGGCCACAAGGCCGAGCCCGAGCAGCCCACCCGCAACGTCTATCGAATCGATCCTTCAAGCGGCGCGATCGAGGCCGTTATCGAGGATTTCATTCAGCCGAACGGCCTTGCCTTCTCGCCCGACGAGACGAAGCTCTATATTGCCGATTCCGGCTCGGCAAAACATGAAGTCCCGCGCCATGTGAGAGTTTTCGACGTCGTCGACGGCCGAAGGCTGGAAAACAGCCGCTATTTCTGCAGCCTCGATGCCGGCAATCCCGACGGTTTCCGCTTCGATGTCAGCGGCAATCTCTGGACCAGCGCCGGCGACGGCGTGCACTGCTTTTCGCCTGATGGCACCTTGCTCGGCAAGATCAGGGTGCCGCAGACGGTGTCCAACCTCACCTTCGGCGGCCCGAAGAAGAACCGGCTCTTCATCACCGCTACACGCTCGGTCTATTCGATCTATACCAAGACGAACGGCGCCCAATATCCGTAAGGATCGATCGAAGGCCATCACACTCAGCTGCGCCGCTCGCGGGGCTCGACCGCCTGACATAGGTCGTGTGGAAGTGTCCGGCAGTTCCGGGATGACGACATGCATGAAAAAAGCTAAAGCGCACCACAGGAATCAGATGACGCGGAGCGCTTGCGCGGCTCGCACCTTATGGCTTCAAGGAGGAATACAAGATGACCCGATTTTCGAGCGCCGAAAAGCGCCGCACCGCTCCTGATGCCATGACCAGGAGAGCCTGAGATGCGGTCCGTCGTTTCCTTCAACGAAGGCTGGAGTTTCCACGAGGGCTTCGGCCAGCGCCTGCTCGAAAGCTTCGATGCCGCCAAGTCGGTCAGTCTGCCCCATACCGCCGTCGAACTGCCTTTCAACTACTTCGATGAAAGCAGCTATCAGCGCGCCTTCACCTATCAGAAGGTGCTGCGCTGGCTGCCGGAATTCGAGGGCCGTGAAGTGTCGCTCGTCTTCGACGCCGCCATGGCCGACAGCGTCGTCTATCTGAACGGCGAAGAAATCATCGCCCATAAGGACGGCTACACTCCCTTCGAGGCCCGCCTCACCGGCAAGCTCATCAAGGGTGAGAACCTCGTGACGGTGAAGATCGACGGCAGCGAAAACCCCGCGATCCCACCCTTTGGCGGCCGCATCGATTATCTCACTTATGCCGGCATCTATCGTGACGTCTGGCTGAAGGTCACCGATCCGGTATCGATCCGCAATCTCAAGATCGAAACCGCAGACGTTCTCGCCCCGGAAAAATCGGCGACCATCCGCGTCGATATCGCCAATCCCGAGGGCCGCAGCTTCTCGGCAACCGTCACCGCCACGCTGAAGCAGGCAGACGGCACGGTGATCGCCACCGCAGCGACCGAGACGATCGGCGACCGCACCAGGCTTTCCTTCGGCGGCCTCACCGGCATCACGCTCTGGGAGATCACCGATCCCACGCTTTACGAAGTCACCGTCGAGCTCAGGACGGAACACGGCTCCGATCGTATCTCCACCCGCTTCGGCTTCCGCACCGCCGAATTCACTCCAGAAGGTTTCCTGCTCAACGGCAAGCCGCTGAAACTGCGCGGTCTCAACCGCCACCAGTCCTTCCCCTATGTCGGTTATGCCGCCGGCCGGTCCGCCCAGGAGCGCGACGCCGACATCATGAAAACGGTGCTGAAGTGCAATATCGTCCGCACCTCGCATTATCCCCAGTCGAAATGGTTCCTCGACCGCTGTGATGCGATCGGCCTGCTGGTTTTCGAGGAGATCCCTGGTTGGCAGCATATTGGCGATGCCGACTGGCAGAAGGAATCGATCGAAAACGTCCGCCGCATGATCGAGCGCGACTGGAACCATCCCTCGATCATCATCTGGGGCGTACGCATCAACGAGTCCCAGGACAGCCACGATTTCTACGTCGAGACCAATCGCTTGGCCCGTGAACTCGACAGCACCCGCCAGACCGGCGGCGTGCGCTATATCACCGAGAGCGAGCTACTCGAAGACGTCTACACGATGAACGATTTCATCCTCGGCAATGAGGAACTGCCGGGCGCCAACCGCCCGCGCACCGCATTGCGCGGTCAGGAGGAAAATACCGGTCTGTCCCGCAAGGTGCCGTACCTCATCACCGAGTTCAACGGCCACATGCACCCGACGAAGATCTATGACCAGGAACAGCGCCAGGCCGAGCATGTGCGCCGCCACCTCGAGGTGCTGAACGCCGCCTATGGCGACCCCGATATCTCGGGCGCCATCGGCTGGTGCATGTTCGATTACAACACCCACAAGGATTTCGGCTCCGGCGACCGGATCTGCTACCACGGCGTCATGGACATGTTCCGCGAGCCGAAATTCGCGGCCTACGCCTATATCAGCCAGTGCGATCCATCCGACGAGATCGTCATGAAGCCGGTGACCTTCTGGGCGCGCGGCGAGCGCAATATCGGCGGCGTGCTGCCGCTGATCATCCTGACCAATTGCGACCAGGTGGAACTGCAATATGGCGGGCTCAGCAAGCGCATCGGCCCGGACCGCGAGAATTATCCGCATCTGCCGCATCCGCCCGTCGTGCTCGACCATCGCCACTTCACCGCCGACGAACTCGGCACTTGGGGTTTGGAATGGATCGACGGCACCCTGACGGGCTATATCGGCGGCGAGCCGGTGGCCAGCCTGACGCTGGCGGCCGACCCGCTGCCGACAACGCTGGAGATCATCGCCGACAGCCAGACGCTGAGAGCCCGCGAACGCGACAGCACCCGCGTCATCATCCGCGCCCTCGACCAGTGCGGCCAGCGCCTGCCCTTCATGAACGACAGCATTTCTCTGAGGGTACATGGACCCGCAAGGATCGTCGGCCCGGCCAACGTGCCGCTGCAGGGCGGCACATCAGGCTTCTGGCTGGAGGCGACGGGTCTGGTCGGCGAGATCACCGTCGAAGCGGTCTCCTCGCGGTTCGCGCCGGTGACCCTTAGCGTAACGGCGGTCGCCTAACGCATTGAGCGTCACGCAATCCGCACTTGGCTATCGGGATCGAAGAACACAGCCTTGTCGAGATTGAAGGCAAGGCGTGTGCTTTGTCCGGGAGCGATACCGGTATCGGCGCGCAGGCGGGCGACGACGGATTTGCCGCCAAGCTTGGTGACGGCGAAGGTGTCGGAGCCGGCC